>Ga0207120_1096_pt1 | contig 19079 bp, 17 predicted proteins | sample Alteio_BWMinHeat_40_FD_153509 | JGI IMG/M metagenome (GOLD analysis project Ga0207120, IMG submission 153509) | Enriched cells from forest soil in Barre Woods Harvard Forest LTER site, Petersham, Massachusetts, United States -... | ecosystem: Environmental > Terrestrial > Soil > Temperate forest >...
TAATAATTTATTGGTAAAAGCATGCGCGAATAAATCTAACACTAAATGCGGATCCACCCCTTGGCTTAATTGATGCTTTGCTTTCTGCAGTTCTGCACGACAAATGGCTTCAATTTGACTGCGATAGGCACGGATGGTATGCGCGACTTTTTCCATGGAATGCAATTCTTGAAAAATAAGCCCGCTTTTCTTGCTAATTAATTCTCTTGCTTTATCGGCTGCATGTTCCCGCCCTTGGCGATTTGCTTCCAATGTTTGTTTTAAATCATCGATGCAATAGAGCGCTATGTGACTTAATTCGGAAACCTCCAATTCAATATCGCGGGGTACTGCGATATCCACCATGATCATCGGCGCTTGCTGTCTTTTTTGCATCACTTGCATCATCAAGGCTTTAGTCACGATAGGGTGCACGCTACCCGTTGCAGAAAAAACAATATCTGCTTGTTGCAAAGCCAACTCTAAATTATCCAACCCTGATACGGAGCCGCCAAATTCATTAATCAATGCCTCTGCATTATCCAAACTGCGATTCACCAAGGTGACGGGGTGCAACAACAAGGGTTGTAAATATCGCATTAATAACGCACTGGTTTCACCCGCACCAATCAAGACGACTTTTGCTTGTTCAAACGCGAGATGTTTTAAATAGTTGGGTATTTGCTGCTTCACAAAGCGCACAGCAGTCGATGCGACAGAAACTGGGCACGCGCCAATGGTTGTTGTCGAGCGAATTTCTTTCGCTACCGCAAAAACTTGTTGGAACAACCGGTGAAATAAAGTATTCACTGTTCCTGCAGTACATGCTTCAGAAAACGCTTCTTTCAGCTGGCCTAAAATTTGCGGCTCGCCTAACACCATGGAATCTAATCCACAGGCAACGGCCATCATGTGTGCAATCGCTGCTTCATCGCGATAAACGTAGATAATGTCATTTAACTCGCCGAGCGGCAGTTCGATTTGTTCGCAAAACCAATCATAGGGGGCTTTTTCATTGTCGCTATCACAATAGAGCTCCGTTCTATTACAGGTTGAGATGAGGACTGCTTCATGCGCAAGATGTCTGCCCACTAAATCCTGTAAATAAAGCGCGAGCTTATCCAAGCTGAAATAAGCTTTCTCCCGCAATGCGATACTTGCGGTCTTATGATTAATACCGATTACAAAAATAGACATACTGTCCATGTCAGGTTATAGTTTTGAGGGCATAGTCTATGCAAAAACGAAAGGGATTTCATCTTGAATCGATACCATCTTCATCTCATCGTTCTTTTTATAACCTTGATCTGTGCAGGTTGCACCCATCTTGCACCTTCCGCCCCCCCTTCGAATACCTCTTGGCAAACTCGTGAAGCATTACTTTCGCGCATTCAAGGATGGCAATTAGAGGGGAAAGTTGGCGTACAAACCAGTGAAGATTCGGGCAGCGCGAGTGTTCAATGGATTAAAAATCAGGGGCGGTACTCGGTTTCCTTGCTAGGCCCGCTCGGAAGCGGCGGCTTATCGATTAACGGCGAACCAGGCAAGGTGGTCCTCACCATGTCTGATGGTAAAAAATACACTGCGAACAATCCGGAATCCTTATTAGCAGCACAATGGGGATTTAATTTGCCGCTCTCGAATTTAAATTATTGGATCCGTGGATTACCCGTACCGAATATGCCTGCAAAAACACAGTTTGATAACTCACATCGTTTGTCTGATTTAGTGCAACAAGGCTGGCACGTGCAATTTTTAAGCTATACGCAGCAAGACAATATCGATTTACCTAGTAAATTGCTGATTACGTCGCAACACCTGCGAGCAAAGATTATTATTTATTCGTGGAAGATAAATGTGTGAAGAAAGAATTTGACACTCTGTAGCTCTGTCAGCAAAATAGCCGTTCTCTAAAGATTAGATGGGGTGTCGCCAAGTGGTAAGGCACCGGGTTTTGATCCCGGCATTCCTAGGTTCGAATCCTAGCACCCCAGTAAAAAGCTCTCATCAATCGCAAGGAAAACGCCGTGCCTGAAATAATGATTTTTAGCGGTAATGCCAGCATTGAACTCACTCAGCGCGTTGCTGAGCACCTTAATCTCCCCATCGGTAAAGCGGACATAGGCACCTTCAGTGATGGTGAAACGATGGTGGAAATCCAAGAAAATGTACGCGGACGCGATGTGTTCATCATGCAATCCACCTGCGCACCTTCTAATGATACTTTAATGGAATTAATTTTAATCGCAGATGCGTTAAGACGCGCATCGGCCGCCAAAATTACGGCTGTCGTGCCTTATTTTGGTTATGCGCGCCAAGACCGGCGGGTTCGTTCCGCCCGGGTGCCGATCACCGCAAAAATTGTGGCTGACATGATGGCAGCCGTTGGCATCAGCCGCCTTGTCACCGTTGATTTACATGCCGACCAAATCCAAGGTTTCTTTTACATGCCGGTTGATAACCTGTATAGCACGCCTCTGATGCTTGAAGATATTTTGCAGCAAGCTTATCAAAACATCATGATTGTCTCGCCTGATGTAGGCGGGGTCATCCGCGCGCGCGCCATTGCAAAACGCTTAAATAGCGCTGATTTAGCCATTATTGATAAACGTAGACCGCGTCCGAATGAGGCACAAGTCATGCATATTATCGGTGATGTAAAAGACCGGGATTGTATTATTGTTGACGACATTGTTGATACGGCAAGCACCCTTTCCCGCGCGGTTGAAGCCTTAAAAGAACATGGCGCGAATAAAGTGGCCGCTTATGTCACTCACGCCGTCCTCTCGGGGGATGCAATCGAAAATATTGAAAGTTCATTGTTAGATGAATTAGTCGTCGCCGACACCATCCCACTGAGTGATGCGGCTAAAAAATGCTCAAAAATCCGCAGTCTCAGCTTGAGCTATACCATTGCTGAAGCTATTCGGCGGATTAGTGGGGCTGGGTCTTTAAGTCGAATGTTTTTGGATTAGTTTTCCCTTCCATATCCCCTAGATTTGTGTAAAATATGCCGTCCTCACCCTGGTCGCGGGGTGAGGTTTATTAATCAACCCCGTGGAGAAAGATCATGGCATCGAAACACAAATTTGAGATCGAAGCTACTGTTCGCCACGAAATAGGGAAAGGTGCGAGCCGCCGCCTACGACACCAGGCCAAAGTGCCAGGCGTTGTGTATGGTGGAGGTAAAGCCCCAGTCTCTGTGACGTTCGAACAAAACAAAATGAATAAAGCGCTTTCTGTTGAGGCTTTTTACTCGCATATTTTAACTTTAAAAACTGGTACTGAATCTGAACGCGTCGTTTTAAAAGATGTGCAACGTCATCCTTTTAAACCGATGCTGTTACACCTTGATTTTCAACGCGTACGCGCAGATGAAAAATTACATATGCACATTCCGCTGCACTTTCAAGGCGGCGCTCTTGCACCAGGCGTTAAAGACGCTGGCGGTCTTGTGTCGCACATCATGAGTGATGTGGAAGTAAGCTGTTTACCGGACGATTTACCAGAATATTTAGAACTGGATATTTCCGGCATGGAATTGAACCAAATTCTGCACTTATCTGATATCAAGTTACCTAAAGGCGTAGAAATTGTCGCTTTAACACATGGCAATGACAAACCAGTGGTTTCCGTCCACTTGCCACGTATTGAAGTTGAGCCAGAAGTGATCCCGACTGAGGCACCTGTTGCACCAGCTGAAGTTCCTGCATTGGAACAAAAAACTGAAGCTGAAATTCAGGCTGAAGCTAAAGAGAAAGGGAAGAAAGAATAACCCGAGACATAATGCACCCTCACCCCGGCCCTCTCCCGCACTCACTGTCAGAGTTTTTTATTCCTCAACAGAGGGCGGGAGAGGGTGCTCAATAGCTAGAATTTTTTTCTTCTGGCTCGGGAGAGGGTGACTTCGTAGGGAGATCTAACCATTGCCACAGCAATCAACGATTCAACTTATCGTAGGTCTTGCGAATCCCGGTGATGAATACGCAGCAACACGCCACAATGCAGGCGCTTGGTTTGTAGAAAAACTTGCAGAGGATGCAAATGTTCGCCTAAAGCGCGTAGCAAAATTTCATGGTTTATACGGCTTAATAACTTTGCACAACAAACCCTGCCACCTGTTAATACCAACCACTTTTATGAATTTAAGCGGCCAATCGGTTCGTGCGTGTATGCATTATCACAAGCTTCTCCCTGAATCAGTTTTAATTGCCCACGATGATATTGATATCCCAGTAGGCTACATCAAGCTTAAATTTGATGGCGGCGATGGCGGCCATAATGGGCTGGACGACATTATCCGCCACTTGAACACGCGCCAATTTTATCGATTACGCATTGGCGTCGGTCATCCGGGCAATAGTAAAGATGTAGTAGATTATGTGCTAAACAAACCATCGAAAGCAGATAAACAAAAAATTGATCATGCGCTTTCTGAAGCAGAAACTATCCTTCCTTTATTAGTCGAAGGTGAAACTTCAAAAGCAATGCAACAGTTACACACCCCTAAAGAAAAATAGAGAGAATTCAAATGGCTTTAAAATGCGGTATAGTCGGTTTACCCAATGTTGGAAAATCAACCCTCTTTAATTGCTTAACCAAAGCAGGTGTTGCTGCTTCTAATTATCCTTTTTGCACTATTGAACCGAACGTGGGTATTGTGGCGGTCCCTGATCCACGGCTTGCAAAATTAGCCGACATTGTGAAACCCGAACGTATCCTCCCCACCACCGTAGAATTTGTTGATATTGCGGGGATTGTGAAAGGTGCATCGGAAGGTGAAGGCTTAGGTAATAAATTCTTATCGCACATTCGCGAAACCGATGCGATTGTGCATGTGGTCCGCTGTTTTGAAGATACGAATGTGATACACGTTGCAGGTGGCGTATCGCCTACCTCTGACATTGAGGTCATTAATACTGAACTTGCGCTAGCTGATCTTGAAACCGTTGATCGCATGTTGCTACGCGCGCAGAAAGGCGCAAGATCCGGCGATAAAGGCGCCATCATTGAACAGGAGTTACTTGAGCGCATTAAAAAACAATTAAACCAAGGCAAGCCCGCACGCTCCTTAAGTTTTACTAAAGAAGAAAAACCAATTCTCAAGACTTTCCAATTACTGACTTTAAAACCCACTTTATATGCTGCGAATGTAGCTGAAAATGGTTTTACCAATAATCCCTTATTGGATGAAGTCACAAAAATCGCAGCTAGCGAAAATGCAGAGGTTGTTGTGATCTGCGCCGCCATGGAAGCAGAAATCGCAGAATTAGAAGAAGACGAAAAAGCCGCGTTTTTAGCTGAATTAAAATTAACAGAACCTGGGCTTGATCGCTTAATTCATGCCGGTTACAAATTATTGCATTTAGAAACGTATTTCACAGCAGGCGAGAAAGAAGTGCGCGCGTGGACCATTCCTGTTAGCGCAACCGCACCGGAAGCTGCAGGCGTCATCCACACTGATTTTGAAAAAGGCTTTATACGCGCAGAAGTCATCTCCTATGATGATTTCATTCACTACAAAGGTGAACAAGGCGCCAAAGAAGCCGGCAAATGGCGCTTAGAAGGTAAGGAATATATCGTTAAAGATGGCGATGTGATGCATTTCCGGTTTAATGTTTAACCTTTTCAAAGCACGCCTTAAGTAATAAGTAGCTATCGCTTTGCACGCTGCCTCAGCACTTCAAACAATACCACCCCTGTTGCAACGGAGACATTCAAGCTGCTCACCGAACCCGCCATGGGGATTTTCACTAAAAAATCGCAATGATCACGCGTTAAGCGGCGCAAGCCTTCACCCTCTGCACCCATCACAATCGCGATCGGGCCCGTCATTTTCGCTGAATAGATAGATTGCGTGGCCTCACCTGCCGCACCATAAATCCAAACGCCCAGCTCTTTTAATTTTGCGAGTGTACGTGCGAGATTGGTGACTTGCAGAAAGGGGACAGTTTCTGTGGCCCCACTTGCCACTTTGGCAACCACGGGCGTAATCCCCGTCGCTTTATCTTTTGGCGCTATGATCAGGTGCACGCCGGCCGCATCTGCGGTACGAAAACAAGCACCTAAATTATGCGGGTCTTGCACGCCATCCAACACTAAAATAAATAGCGGCTGTTTCTGATTTTCTAGTAATTCTTCTAAATCATCCTCAGAAAGCGCTTGCGCTTTTTTGCAATAAACCAGCACCCCTTGGTGATTGGCTTCGTTCGTCAGGCTGTCTAATTCATAACGCGGCATTTGTTCAACTGGAATACCTGCACTTTTCGCTTCCTGGATGAGGGCTTCGATTTTCTGGTCCTTTCGTTCTTTTTGCACGCATAAGCGTAATACCCGCCCCGGCTGATTCTGCAAAAGTGACAAAACAGCATGTAAACCAAAGACAAATTGATTATTTTGACTCATAATATCCTCATATTGACATTTTTGATTAAAAACAGTACAGTTGCGGCATATAAAATAAAAACGGGGTGGTTCGCATGTTTTCGCAATACCGGCTGATTATCGCAGCTATTTTCTTTCTCGCCAATACGGGCCTTTGGGCTGCAACGCCCCTCCAATATGCCATTATCGTTGATGCGGGGAGTTCTGGCACCAGGCTGCATTTATTCAAATATGAAAATAAAGAACCGCTGCCGGTTATTCAAGACATACTCACGGAAAGCAACGAAATCCCAATTTCATCCTACAATAGCCGCCCCACTTTAGTTTTAGAATCGATCGCTGATTTGGTTAATAAAGCGGTTACAAAATTACAAAGCGATCACGTGGATCTTTCTTCAGTGAGTTTTGATTTTTACGGTACAGCGGGCATGCGCTTGCTCGCGCGCGATGAAGCAGAGAATGTTTATAAAAATATTAACACTTATTTGCGCGCTCATTTTCCTTTTCAATTTCAACATATCAATACATTGAATGACACCATGGAAGGGGTATATGGCTGGTTGGATGTGAATTATTTAGGACATCGGTTTGATAATAATGCGGATCAACCGATGGGAATTATTGATTTAGGCGGCGCATCAGTTGAAATTGCGTTTGCGACTACGCAACATGCGGCACCTGAAAATGTGGTGACGATAACTATCAATAATAAAAAATATAAAATATTCAGCAAAAATTTCTTATCCTTAGGGCAAGATGAAGCACGCTCAACCATTAATAATGACGAAATAGCAAATACCTGTTATCCGCTTAATTTCAAAATAAAACTCCATAATCAAGATGAAATGGGCAATTATCAATTTGCCACTTGCCGTTCGCTTTATGGCGAGTTACTTAAAAAATATCAGGTTTTGGAACAAATCCCATCGCACAATGACATTCCTTTTGTTGCTTATTCAGGTGCACACTATACGCTCTCTTTCTTTGATGTTGGCAATAGAGCGACGCAACCTGTGGTCGACTCTCACATTCAAACGGAATGTGCAAAGCCGTGGGAACAACTCAAGCATGATCATGCGCAAACACCGGAAAAATACGCATCAATCTATTGTGCGAATGGCGCGTATCTTTCTGAGTTATTGTTTAACGTTTTGCAATTGAAGGAAGGAGAACTCAGCGTGAGCAATCAGATTAATCAGCAAAAAATTGATTGGACGTTGGGGGCGTTGTTGTATTCGTTGTTATAAAAATCGCATTTTATTCCGGGCTATATTTTTAGATACCTTTCCAACTTCTCAACTCGTGATAAAAAAAATTCTTTTGACCAACCATCAAGGCTAAGCAATTCTCTTCCCCGCAAGAACCGCTCAACATCCTTTTTTGCTGCAACCCAATCTATATTCCTCACTTTTTTCTTCAATTCCTTCAAAAACCATGCTGGCGTGACAGAAATAGATTGATCTGCCCAAGGCCCCGCTTGATGTAAGGCAGAACTTAATAACGAAAAGTTTATTTGCACTTTCCTTGCTACATACCAGCTAAAATCATACCAATCTCGGCCTTTTGTATATTCTCTACAAAGCAAAGCGTGGCATTTGCTCGCAAATAAGCTTGGCAAATCTTGAGACTGAATACTATAAGCCAGTGGAAAATCCAAATATTTTAATTCATAGCTTGATCCTTCGGGGGGATTAGTATCAATCTCTAATTTGATTTGCAGTTTTGGCCGGTTTGATCTGGCATCCTTGATGACTAACAGTCCACCTACTGAATCCGCTTTCAAAAAAGCAATTTTTACAGCTTTATCTAATTTGTTTCGATTACTTACTTCTAGTGTGTAACCATAAGCACTAAATTCATCTTGCATATTTTTAATATAGTCTTGCCAATCAAAATTTTTATCAGGCTTTTCCAATACAAAATCTAAATCTTCAGAAAATCGCGCAAGCCCATATAAAATTCTCAGGCAAGTTCCTCCCTGAAAGGCTGCGGCCTTAAAAAACCCAGTCCTAGACAATGCCATTAGCGCAATTTCTTGCGCGATTTCTTTAAGCGCATTTTCCTGATCAAGCACCGTCTTGCATTCGTAATCTAACAATCTTTGTTGAATAATCTCTACGCTCATTTTTGTGTGCCTTGCAATAAATTTAATTCTTTATAAACTCCTTTTAAAAACCGGCTCATTCTTCGATGATGGTAATAATCATCTAACACCTGAATCTCTTCCTGCCGAAGAATTGGCAAACGTTCAAGCTCGATTCTTAAACTTTTAGTCAAAGGATCCAAGCTATTCCAATCTTTACGATGACAGTAAACATAATCACAAATGGCGCGCCAAGGTTTCGCAATAAAAAATTGTCTTTCATTTTCTTTGAACAAGATTACTTCTGCATATAAATCCTCAAGGGGCACATGTTGATAACTAAAGTTACCTAAAGGCGTTTCAAATTCTTGCGAACGCTTACCTGTCACGCTGGTTGTCGTATAAACTGTTTCAGGAATTAAATGATGAAAACTAAGCGCGGATTCAAGACTAATAAATGAAGGACCATATACATATTGTGCAAGCTCAAACAAATCAGGCTTTTTAAAATAACCCATCTCCTCCGTCAAACAATAAAGTCCTTTTTTAATATGCGTTAATTTCCCCTGGCCAATCATACGTTTTACTTTTCCATAGCGACTATCTGGCGTGCCGTCTAGTAAATTATTTAATTCGCTGTCTCTCACGTAGGGATGGGGGTAATGTTGCAAGGCGCGTTCCAGCCGGTCAGTCATATTTTGCCTCTATTATTTCTTGATACTGTCATTTAATGACAGTATATACCAGATAATTATATAATATATCAAGAAATACATATATATTTGCTAAAAACTGTCATTATTTGACAGTTTCTATCAAATATTTATCCTGTCTAGCGGCTCTTCTTTTTGGGAGAGGTGGGCTGCAATTCTTCTGAATCTGAACTGACAGAATTTTCTCGTGCTCGTTTCATACCGCCTCTAGAAGCAGATTGATTGTTGTTTTGTGAAAATAAAACCGGCCAGGGAGCTGCTGCGGTGCTGGAATTTGGCTCATTTTCAAATAACTGCGGATTGAGCAATTCTTCAATTGTTTGAGGCTCATTATCCAATTGCATAAAATCCGGTGGTTCCGAAGGGTATTGAAGAGGATCTTCATCAGCGAAAAAACCGGAAACCCATGGTGAATCAGGGGGCGCAAAAGTTATTGGTGCAGAGACACTACTTAATGCAACAGGTGGCTCGGGAGCTATTGGTGTAACGACACAAGTCAAAGCAGCTGGTGTATAATCGTCGACTGGCTTAATACCCCCCCCCGAAGAGAGAAATTTTTCTGCCTTTTTGTCAAATTGGGGGGTCCCGAAATACTTAGTAAATATAGTCTGAAACTTTACATAGGAAAACAGTTTTGAATGCATCATAATGAAATCGATAAATTTAACGATCTTTTCGGGGACGGAAGAAGATGCAATTTTTGATATTCTAAGCTGAGATCGCTCAAGCCTAGAAAAACCGCTTGTGGTATCCCGCTTAAGCCTTTCAATCTGACCATACTTTTCCAAATAATTTTCCAAGGTTGCTTTTATATTAGATATATTTTTATTTTCCTCTAACATGTAAATCAATAAAGACCAAACATTCACAGGGCTGTAGTGACCCAATAATTTTTTAGTATAGAAATTGATTCTTTCGGTCACATCAGCAAGATCTAATCTAGATTTGTTCGAGCGTTTTGCGTAGAACAATGCTAGCGCCAAATTGAAATACTCATTCTCAGTTATCCCACTTAGAAGCTCAAGCCTCATTTTGACCGCCTCATCTTTGAGGGCATCGAGGATATCAAAAATATTAGCTCTACGATTGTCCCAAATAGACCATAGTTTACCTTCCAAATGATCCGCTGCAAATTTAAAAAATTCTGTTCTCTTAAAACCTTCTGACTTAAAAATAGTGAGGGTTGTTTTGATTGCCTCACCTGACAATTCACAAGCGGTCACCAGCAAGTGTAAAGCCATTTCATGAGTAGAATGATTTATGGTCTCCGTGACTAACGCCACTAATTTTAATGCATCACCATCGACTGTTTGTAATGCCTCAACAAAGCTTTTAGCTAGTCTTTTATTATGAGGCCAAATAGTCTCGATTAATTTCTGCCATTTCAATTGTACTGCAATATCACTATTCTTTTGATTGATGACAGCGGTAATCCATGCTTTCTCATCATCGGATAATTTTTTCTTTTTTTGCACTAAGGAATTACTAATAACTTGGTAAAGCCACTGGTTTGAATCTTGAGAATCCTGCATCCTGTATTCATTCATTTTTTTGCGAAATTGTTTCAAATCAGTCACTTTTAACGTTGATATATCAATCAGTTCGCCTGATAAATGAATTACTCCATCACTTACATCAATTTGATTTGTTTTTAAAAAGAAACTTTTATTTGCCAATAAAAATAGAATAAACTTTTGAATGGCTAATCTATTTTCTGTATTGACTGTGATGGTGTGGTCTTTATCTTTAAATGAAATATCCGCACTAAAATCTTTGACTATCAATTTCAACAATAACATCCAAAATGAATCTCTGTCTGCATTTTGCATGACATCCGCTGAGCCTGCCTTGACTAACAAACTTTCCCTTGCCGCATCATCGTTATAAGCGGATTCAGAAGCCAACTCTAACATCTCAAGTTCGTTCGTACGAAAATAATCAAGTTGAAGATCGTTTGTATCGATTGTCCGTTTATTTAATAACATTGAAAGTTTTACTATCTGGAAATATTTCTTCGAGGACTGAGAGTGCGCGTTCAAAGACTGAGAGACCATTCCAAGAGATGCTCTGCTGCGAGAATCAAGACGGCTACATACAATATTGCCTACATCACTACATTCTATAAATAAATCTTCTAGTGTTTTGGATGTACTGCTAAACATTTCTATTCTCCTCGCCCATTCTGGTATGGGCGTGATTTTACCTAGTTAGATGTCAAGGAGCAAGCTTTTTGTTTATCATTTGACCACACTGGATTGCTTCGGTCAAAAAGCAGCCTCGCAATGACGTAGTTATGTTATCGCCTGGATTTTTTCTTGAATTTTTTAGACTTCGATTTTTTCGGGGGTTTACCTGCTTTTTTGCCGCCTTGTGAGCGAATGCTGTCTGTCAGCATAAAATCAATTTTGCCTTGATCTAAATCCACGCTAGCCACAATGATTTTAACCGGATCGCCTAAACGAAAACGCCGGCCGGTGCGATCGCCAATTAAGGCGTGCTTTGCAGAATCAAATTGGTAATAGTCATCTGGCAGCGTTGTGATATGCACGAGCCCTTCAACATACACTTCTAACAACTCTACAAAAAAACCAAAACCCGTTACGCTTGAAATAATACCGGAAAATTCTTTGCCGACTTTATCCATCATGAATTCACATTTCAGCCAATCAATGGCTTCACTGGTTGCATCATCTGCGCGTCGCTCTGTCATTGAACAGTGTTCACCTGCACGCACAAAAGCGGAGGTATCTTCAATAGGCGGTTTTTTCGCAAGCACATGTTTAATTGCGCGATGAATTAATAAATCCGGATAACGGCGGATGGGAGAGGTAAAATGCGCATACGCATCATAAGCAAGACCAAAGTGGCCTTTATTTTCTGGGCTATACACAGCTTGGCTCATCGAACGCAACAATACCGTTTGAATCATTTGCGCATCGGGCCGATCTTTGGTTGCACGCAAAATCTTCGCATAATCCCCAGGCACAAGATCACGATGCCCCGGCATCTGCAATGCCATTTCATTTAAAAAACGGCGTAAATCATTCATTTTTTCTTCTGTAGGCCCTTGGTGAACGCGATATAAACCAGGTTGTTCGTGTTTTTCAATATATTGCGCCGTGCAAATATTCGCGCACAACATGCATTCTTCAATCACTTTGTGTGATTCGAATCGCTCATACGGTACAATTTTTTCGATTTTACGATCTTTGCCATAAACAATTTTGGTTTCAGGCATATCAAAATCAATCGCGCCGCGCTTTTGTCGTGCTTCTTTTAACACATGGAAAAGATCATATAAATTTTCAAGATGAGAGACGACTGGCTTGAAACGCTCTTGCATTTTTTTATCATTTTTTTCCATCATCGCATGCACTTGATTATAAGTGAGACGCGCATGTGACTTAATCACGCCTTCAGAAAAATCAAAATCCATAATACGACCTGTTTGATGAATAGTCATTTCACAGACCATCACTAAACGATCTACCTCTGGATTTAACGAACAAAGATTATTAGATAGCACTTCAGGCAACATGGGGATCACGCGGCCGGGGAAATAGACGGAGTTGCCACGAATGTAAGCTTCTTTGTCCAGCGCAGAATGCGGCTTCACATAATAGCTAACATCTGCAATAGCCACATATAATTTCCACCCACCCTTCTCACGCGGCTCACAATAGACTGCATCATCAAAATCTTTGGCATCTTCACCATCAATGGTGACAAATGGCAAAGATCTGAAATCTCTGCGGCCTTTTATTGCCTCTTCTGGAACCGATGCACCAAATTGCGAAGCTTCGAGTAAAGCCTCTTCCGGCCAGCGTGTTGGCAAATCGTGATTGCGAATCGCCACATTGATTTCCATGCCAGGCGCCATATGATCACCTAACACTTCTACCACTTCACCTAATGGCAACGTATGCTTCGTCGGCTGCATCGTCACAGCCACCACAACCATTTGGCCATGTTTCGCCGCATGGATCCCATCTGGCGGAATTAATATTTTTTGCGTTACACGCTGATTGGAGGGTTCGACGAGGGCAGCCCCTGATTCATTAAAAAACCGGCCCACTAATTGCTGCGTATTATGTTCCAACACTTCTACAAGCATGGCTTCGCGTCTGCCGCGGGTATCAAATCCTGCAACACGAACCAAGATACGATCGCCATGAAAAACATTGCGCATTTGTCGCGGACTTAAGAATAAATCATCCCCACCCTCATCCGGCACGAGAAAACCAAAACCATCTTTATGGCCTATTACCCGACCCGCGATTAATTCCATCTTCGCAACCGGCCCATACGCCCCTTTGCGATTTTTATGCATTTGCCCATCTCGCACCATAGCGATGAGCCGTCTACGCAAAGCTTCTTGCTCATCCTCGGAGGTTAATTCAAATTCTTCCAATAATTCTGGATAAGTGGCGGGCTTGCCCTTATTCGAAAGATATTCAAGAATAAATTCCCGACTGGGGATAGGGTGTTGATATTTCTCCGCTTCGCGGGTTGCGAAGGGGTCATTTTTTTTGATACTTGCCATTAATTAACATGTGCCTGCGACTATATAAGATTGCAGAATAAGCGGAATGGCTATTTTTTTCAATCTTATTCCGATAATATCCACCGATTACAAAAGGAATACCGACTATGAAATTGATTTCACTCCAATTGTTCATTTTCGCATCAACCATCGCGCTCACCGCTTGCGCCCCTTATACCCCCACGAATTCCCATGCCGGCATGTGCAACGAATTAAATAGCCGCATGATATTTAACGGCAGCACTTCGAATATCCGTAAAGCAGAAATAGAAGACAGTGATACACCCTTGGTTGAGCGTACTTATGATAAAAAATGCGAAGAACAAAAAAGCAGTTAAGGCGTTTGCTTTATTGTGCTGCCTCGGCAGTCTAAATACGTCAGAAGCGTTAACAACCCATTTGCACCCTGTCATTTCTCTTGGTGGAGGCATTGCAGCGACTAGCAACGTTGGCAATTCAATCCATTTTCCTATTGTTAACACGGCGAGTGATGAATTTTACAATTACACGGCGAGCCACAGCACGCAAGAAAATGCTTTTTACGATATTTTTATTGGTAATGAATGGAGACTAAACTCCTCTTTAGGTTTACAAGCTGGTGTTGATTACAATCAAATCCACACCTTTAAAGCAGCAGGAACCTTATTGCAAGGCATTGATATTCCCTCTGCAGATCAATATTCCTATCACTTCAGATTATTAAGCCGTCAACTGTTAGCCGAAGGGAAATTCTTTTATTCATTGAATGATCGCTTTTATCCTTATTTTCTGTTGGGACTAGGCGTTGCGTTTAACAAATCTTATGATTTTCAAACATCCGTTCCGCCTTTTCTTACTTTTACACGGCAATATTCAAACCATATGAAGCAAGCTTTTTCTTATTTGGCAGGCGTTGGAATTGATATCGCTATCACCCCACATTGGCGCGCAGGTGTTGCTTATCGATTTACTGATTTAGGAAAAGTGAGCCTAGGACCTGCTTCAATTAATGGCATCCCAGTGAGCGGCACGCTTTCACAAACCCATTTTTATGTGAATGAAGCCATGGCGCAGCTCTCGTGGATATATTAAAGGATTAAAAATGAAAAAATTATGCCTGGTGTTATTCGCTTTTACCAACATAAGTTATGCGCTGCCGCTCAACATTACCCCGGCTTATCCATTACCAACAGGCATCATTCCAGGCAATCCTGTTTTTGCGGCTTATACCGTCGAAAATAACACCCACAAACAATTAAATAATTTGCTTGTGAATCCGCCCAATAATGTTTCCATCAACACAACGGGTTGCGGCGCTACCTTTAATTTAGCGTCTGGCAGCAGTTGCACCTTAAGTTTAAAAATCACGGGCACAGTGAACGCGCAAGATTCTGATGTGAACAATCATCTTTTTGTTTGTTTACCTGGTAGAAAAACCTGCATCGGCACCAATCAACCTTTGAATGTGCAAGAATTGAAAACCCCTGCTTATATTTATGCTGGCAGCACGGCTTCGAGCGGATTATTGAGTCAGTGTTTCATTGACCCTGAAACGGGTTTCGTTGCCGGCAGCCTTCCTATCAATCCGTCCGTTACGACTACTTGCCCCTCAACAGGAACAGGCGTCACCTTTACTTCACCGCAATGGATCGCATTCACCGCCTCCGGACAACAAGTTTATATAACAGATGCTGATGCTTCTACTATTTGGCTTTGCAATGTTAATACGGAAACCGCTCAATTCACCAACTGCCAAAATTCCACTGCAAGCGGCTTCACAGCCCCTGCGGGCATTGCTTTAAATACAGCGGGCACCCAAGCGTATGTCGCAGATGCAACAAAAAACCAAGTTTTTTTATGTAACGTGAATATTTACACCGGTATTTTGAGTGGTTGTGCGGATTCTGGTGCAGGCGCCATCTTTAGCGAACCCGGCGGCATTGCCATCACCCCAGATAATGCAACTGCGTTTATCGCAAATCGCAGCAGCACCACTATATCTGGCTGCAGCATCAATGCGAGCACGGGACAATTAAGCAGTTGCAGCACTACCGGTGGTTTTGTTGAAGCATTTGATCTTGTGATTGCACCAGCAGGTGTTGCGCAAGGAACCCTTGTTTATGTAACCGATAATGCCACTTTAAAAATTAAAGTGTGCACCATCTCGGGTAACACATTGAATTGTTCGACCGTCAATAGTTACACGTTTAATACGGGTACCAACTTATACGATAACTATTCTTTTAATTCCCCTAAAGGGATTACGCTTGCGATCAGCAAAGCAAAAAATGCAACATCGCAAATTGCTACTGTTTACGTTGCTAATAGCACCTTAGGATCAGCGGGTATCGCTGTTTGTAACTATTGCCAAACTAATTGTCCAAACTCATCAAGCGCGGGCGCGCTCATTTGCACCAACGCCAATATTTCACAGATCAACAATATTGTTGGTATTGCTTTACTCGATTAAGGAATTTTATATGAAAAGATCTCACTGCTTGAAACAATTGCTCGCTTTGACGATGCTCCTTCTTTGTCAACCGCTCTGGGCGCAGATTAAATCTCATCCTTGGTATGTTGCGGCGGGTGCTAGCATCTTTCAGGGCAATTATGATCTTATTTATAACGACCAAATCGATGACATTCCGCAAAATATTCGTCAAACACTGCAGCAATATGGTTATAACGGTGCAATCGCTTTTGGTTATAGCAAAACTTTTCTCAATGATTATTTTGCGGGTGCTGAAGTCTCCGCTCAGTATGCTACCTATAAAGCCAATTTCGATAGCGGTTCCGTAGGGACTGCTTTTAGTGATCAAATCAAAATCCAAAGTTATTATGATTTGGTTTTTGTGCCTGGATTTTTTATTACAGATACCGTGGCTGCCTATATAAAAGCGGGGGTTTCTTATGCCTATATTAAAGATTCACTCCATACCCCCACATCGAGCATTCCTACTTATGTCACAATTAATAACAATAGTTATCTGTGGGGTGTAGCACTTGGGATTGGTCTTGAAAAATTCATCACAGAACAACTAGCCCTATTTTCAGAATTTCAATATCACGATTATGGCACTGTCAACTTTCCCGCCTTTCCCAATTTTGCTTCCACTTATAGTCATTCTGCGCATGTTTATTCAGAAGCGTTGATGTTAGGGGCACGTTATGCGTTCTAGAAATGTATTATTGTTATTATTACTACTCGCTTCCACATCGAGCATCGCCCATAAAAAACGGTTCGCAACCTCTGATTTTACGATTCGCAAATCCGCTATCAATTCATTCACCGGTCTTCCCTACGGAGAAACACCTGCCTCCCTCGCTTGTGTTTATGGGCTTACCACCCCTGTTGCGAATTGCAATCTTTATAATGCCTCCGAAGTCCCTTCTGGCGGATGGGGCGCAATCGCGCTTGTCGATGGATACTATAATCCGTATGCACAAAGTGATTTACAAACCTATGCCACAAAATTTAACTACCCGAACACGCCTGACTTTCATCAGGTTTTCGCTTATGCATCAAGCACCGGACGTAAAGGATCGGATGCTTGTAACGGACCGCAGCCGTTACAAGGTTGGTGGGATGAGCAAGTCATAGATATCGAAATGGCTTTTTCTATGGCGCCAAAAGCTAAAATTTATTTAGTAGAAGCGCAATCTGGAGAAACCCCCGATTTACTCACTGCAGTTTCTTGCGCGACCAGTTTAGTTCAAGGCGCAGGTGGCGGCATTATTTCTATGAGTTGGAGTGTTCCTGAATATCGCGAAGAAACCAATGATGATGTTTATTTTCAAAACGACAAAGTTGTTTATATAGGCAGCGCTGGCGATTACAGCAAACCAGCTCGCTATCCTTCTGCTTCTCCGCATGTGATTTCTGCTGGTGGTACGACCATTGTAAGAGATGCCGCGGGTAATTTCATTCAAGAAACCGCTTGGAGCACCGATCCAAACACACCGCCTGGCGGAAAATCAGGCGGCAGCGGCGGCCCTAGTCTTTACGAATCACGGCCCGCTTATCAAAATATCGTGCAACGCATTGTTGGTAACAAACGCGGCACACCGGATATTGCAGCGATTGCGAATCTCAGTTCTGGCGTTGTTGTTTATTCGACTTATAGCGGCGGGTGGATTACAACTGGCGGCACCAGTGCTGCTTCACCGATTTTAGCCGGCATTATTAATTCAGCTAATCATCGCGCCAAATCAACACAAGATGAATTAACTTATATCTATAGTTTTTATCCAAAGGCCTATCATTCTTTTTGGAATGATATTGTGGTTGGGAATAATGGATATAGCGCGATGCAGGGGTATGATTTCGCGACGGGGTTGGGGAGTCCGCATACATATGGCGGGAAGTAATGCTGGAGTCGTCATTGCGAGGAGCGCTTAAAGCTTTTTTCGAATCCCGGGATAAACGAAAAAGCACGTTTATTCCGGGCTACATTTATCTGCGAGCGGAGTAGGTAGTAGATGCAATTTGCGAAGGCGTACCCGTTGCAGCAGAGAAATTCTGTTGTTGTGGCTGTGGTTGAGCTTTAAGGAGAACAGGGCTGCTGTGGTTAAATTGGCTTAGGGTTTTTGGTGATGGTGATGCTTGCTGATCCAAGTTAGCTTTTAATTGTATTTGCATTTCCATTAGGTCTGCAAGCGCTTTATTGCCTAATTTTTTGGCATCTGACATGCGCTGCATCACTTGCTCACACATTTTTTTTTGTTCAACTAACTGTTTATTAAGATCATATAAAGCACTGTAGTACTCTAATTTAGTCATCGGTTGACTGCTCGATGGGTTATCTCTAGTTGTCGACATCGTTGATTCTCCCATGAAAAATTTGGACAGATCATAATTCAAATTGAAAAAAAAATAAAGCCGAAAATGATCGCCCGATTGAATTGTGCTCATTTCTCAACATTAATATGGTTGATTTATCTTATAAATCAGCCGGTTGGCTTTAAGAGCCAACTTTAATTCCGGTGTTATAATTAATTTTAGGCGTTGTCATTTTGTAAGTGCGGTCATGCTACATAGGAGAGAGGTTATGTCCCTATCTAAAGATCAAATACTTAGCCAGTTAAGAGAAACGGTTGCGCAATTAAGAGCCATTGAAGAGCGTAATGAAAATATTAGAGAGAAAGATGGAGCGATGCTTCAGAACCATATTAAGATTGCAAATGATAAAGGTGAGGAATGTAAATTACTAAGTGAAAAATCAAACAAAAAATTTGAAGAAATCGAATTACTTTCTCAACAAGCTGACAAAATTAAATCACAAATGGGATCGAATAATGCAAGTGCAGACTTGCTACAAAATGGCAGTGCTTTAATGAATCAAATCCAAGCTTCTTTTAGCGAAGTAAATCAGATTTTAGTTAAAACTGAACATATTAA
>Ga0207120_1074_pt1 | contig 18982 bp, 20 predicted proteins | sample Alteio_BWMinHeat_40_FD_153509 | JGI IMG/M metagenome (GOLD analysis project Ga0207120, IMG submission 153509) | Enriched cells from forest soil in Barre Woods Harvard Forest LTER site, Petersham, Massachusetts, United States -... | ecosystem: Environmental > Terrestrial > Soil > Temperate forest >...
AGTGCTACAAGAGGTGGCACTCAAAGCGGGTGAAACCGCACTCGTTCATGCCGTCGCAGGTGGAGTCGGAAATTTTGCGGTGCAACTTGCTAAGATCCGCGGCGCACATGTGATGGGTACAGCACGACAAGCACATCATCAATTTTTGCGTGAAAAACTCGGGCTGGATAATGTGATTGACTACTCGCAAAAAGATTTTCGTGAAGGGGTGAAGTCAAAATATCCTCAAGGTGTTGATGTCGTCTTGGATTTTGTGGGTGGAGAAGTACTCGAGAAAAGTATTGATGTTCTCAAACCGCAAGGTCGACTGTGTTCGATTGTAAATCGACCTAACGCTGAACTAATGAGTGCGCGCGGTGTGCAAGGGCATTATGTTTTTGTTTCACCAAGTGGAGCGCAATTAACCGAATTGCGTCCGTTGATTGAAGCGGGGAAAATCAAAACCTTTGTGAATACCGAATTGCCTTTAGCCGAAGCAGCAAAAGCGCACGAGCTGCTTGAATCTCGTCGCACCGAAGGCAAAATCGTTTTGCTGGTATAGACTTAAACGGGTCCCAAGAACAGCGTGCTCCGTAGAGCGCGCTGCGTGCGGTTCGAAAATACAACATTTTGATTTGTTTAGGATCGACTATTTCACTTGCTGCAGGGTTTTTAGAAATTCTTCTGCAGGAGTAAAGCCGGTGATGCGCGGGCTTTTAAGTACTTTGCCGTTTTGATCAATAAAAATCACGGTTGGCAGGCCTTTGATGTCATATTTTTTGTAGAGTGCTGTGACGGCATCTGTTTCATCAGTGCCGTCGATTTTTAAAGGAATGAAACGCTCAAGATCGTGAATCACTGGTGCTTGCGAATAAACTTTTTCATCCAATTCTAAACAAGCCGCGCACCAAGTAGCAAAAAAATCGATGATGATTGGTTTATGTTGTTTGTGTGCTTCGGCGAGTGCTGCGGCTTCATCCGTTCGCCACGCCACATGATTGGCTACGGTGCTTGCGTACATTTCTGGCGCTTGGAAAAATAAAAACCCGCCGGTGGCAACAATGATTGCGCCAGATATTTTACGCAATCGTGTGATGAGAGAGGTATTGTGTAAAGACAAATGAATTGCTCCTAGCAGAAGACCGACGATTACCAGTATTCCTGCGGTTGGTTTGTTTGCATACTGAAGTAGAACACGTAACTTTGTTGAAGCAAATTGCGCGTAATAAAGCGCAAGCCCGATCATGACCACTGCAAGAATCGACTTGACCCATTCCATCCACACACCGGATTTTGGTAAACTCTTGAGAGACGAAGAATAGGTGGCGAGAATCAAGAATGGCAATCCAAGACCGATGCCAAATGCCAGCATCAATGCAAATCCTAAAAATAAATTTTGTGAGCTTGCAATAAAAGTAAGAAGCACACTCAGAACGGGACCCGTGCATGGTGCAGCAACCAGTCCTGAAACTAGGCCCATCACGAAAGCGCCGCGATAACCGTGGCCGCCTAAGACGCTCAATCGTGTTTGCAAAGTTGCGGGTAAGCGTAATTCAAATGCACCCAACATTGAGGCTGCCATCAACGCGCAAAAAAACGCAAAACCAAAAACGACGTAATGGTTCGCTAACAAAGTGCCAAACACTTTTCCTGCTGACGCAAACGCTGTGCCGAGAACTGCGTACAATAGCACCATTCCCAACATATAACTCGTCGCCAATGAAAAGGCCTGTAGGCGAGATTGAGTATCACGAGCGCCGAACACAGCAATGGTGATTGGAATTAACGGATAAACACAAGGAGACAACGCCGTCAGAAAACCACCTGCGGCAACCAACACAAAAGTGAGTGTGAAGTGGCCCATTTGTAAGGCCGATTGTGCTTGTCCAGCGAGAGAAACATCACCCATATCTTCTAGATACGCCTCATAACCATTCTTGGTTTCGATCTCTAGTGTATCAGATTGTGCTCAAGGTTGTGGTGGAGATTTATGGCGTCCAATGCGTTTAGGACCTTTTTTGGACGGACCAACTACCATTTTAGCGGTTGCTGATTTTTGACGGCGCAAGCGTCGTTTTGGTGCGACAGTGGTCGTTTTATTTTTGGCATCCACCTCAACCGTGGCGTGAGATGGTTCTGATTCTTGGGGTGGTTTGAAAAAATCAGCAACGAGCAGTGGAATTGGTTCCGCAAGAGAAAGCGCAAGCTTTTTTCTTACGGCATTTACTTTTTGGAGGGTTACTGGCTCGGTATAGTCGTCATCTACTTCTACAATTTTCATGTTGGAATCGATAAAAAATAGAAGTGGAATTTTTCTCACACTAAAGCGTGACGTTGCGACATAAAAGCGATCACTGAGCACCGGATAGGTGATATGGTTGCTCAGCAAAAAATCTGCAGTCGTTTTGAGGGCGGCATCGTCTTTATCGATATCGATGGTGAGCACTTGAAGACCATTGTCTTTATAAGCGTCGTTCAAGCTTTGTAGAAATAAGATTTCACGTTTGCACATCTCACAGTTGATCGAAAAAAAAGACAGCAACACCAGTTTTTTCTTTTCGCTTGCCTCATTGCCCACGTAGTCATCCAATGACAGCAATTTTACTTTGCTAAGATCGCCATTGAGGGGGCGGAGAATGATATTGGGTGCCAACTTTTCGTTGAGGTTACCTTCGCCCATGGTTTGTGCGGCGGGTAGGAATGCAAGCAAGAATAGGGCAGATGGCAGCATGATCGTTTCACCATTTCGTTGTTTGCTAACAGCGTAATGGCTGGTGCAACTGTAAGCAATCTTTATTCACTATCCTCTTTACAATCGTCCCCCATACACACGAGATAAGGCGACGTATGCCGAAGATCACTTTTTTGCCTCATCGCCGATCAACGTTGCCGCTTGTGGTTGAAGTTGAAGAAGGAACTTCTATTCTTGATGCGTCTGAAGAGCACGGAGGGTTTGTCGGATCCGCCTGTGGTGGAGTTTGCGCGTGCTCGACTTGTCATGTGAAGATCAAACAAGGTCAGGAAAATTTAAGTGAAATGCAAGACGATGAATCTGATCGGCTCGATATGGCGTTTGATGTCACCCTTGAGTCGCGACTCGGCTGCCAAGCTAAAGTTCACGGCGATGTGGTGGTTGAAGTGACTGAGGAATCATTAGAAACTTGGGGCAATGAGCACCCGGAAATGAAAGACAAGCAAACATAGTGAGAAAAAAAAGTCAGGTTTTTTGTGGGTTCGGCACGGCGATTTTTTGTACCCATGAAGTGCAATTACCCGCTGGATTAATCGGGCCTTTGACTAAAGTACAACCACCACAGACATTTTCTTGAGCCGCGGCTTGAAAGAAATTGCAGGTGCGGCACTGCTTGTTGGAATCAGGTGATTTGTCGACGTATTTAAGCGTCGTGCGAATCGCTTTGTCACTTTCGCTCAAACCGGATGTATCTTCACAATTTGCTTCTTTTTTGGTGCAACGCCCCAAAGCAACCAATGCTGTGGCGGCCCCGCCGATCAGCGTTATGTGTTGCAAGAATTCACGTCGTGATGAGCTCATTGTATTCTCCTTTAGCTGATGCATTGTTTTGCGCGCCCTCAATTTAGAAAGCAACCCCTACCGCAGCATTTACTTGCTTCGGAAGCCGCCGTTGACTCGGAATATTGGTTGACTTAGTCGAAGCACTCTATTTGTGTTTGGGGAATCGTCCAACGGTAGGACAGCAGGCTCTGAACTTGCTTATCTAGGTTCGAATCCTAGTTCCCCAATATCATTCCCATTTATCAAGTTGACCGAGCACATGAAAAATGCGATGCCCGCCGGCCTGTTGTCAGTTCGGCCCCATCGTCTAGCGGCCTAGGACGCTGCCCTCTCACGGCGGAAACCGGGGTTCGATTCCCCGTGGGGTCAGACGGGCGACTACGAATTTTGAACAGAGGTGGCGCGTTGGAACGCGTGGTCGAGGCGAGTCACTGCTTCGTCTATCAAATCGCCGCTAATGTTGAGCGCCGGGGCGATGCGTAAGGTATTACTGTAAAGACCACCACGTCCCACTAACAAACCTTCTTTTTTAGTTTCTTCCATCACTCGCGTGGTTGTCGCTGCATCAGGAGTTTTGGTTTTGTGATCAACCACAAGCTCAACTGCTTGCATTAATCCTTTGCCTCGCACCTCACCAATGACCGAATGTTTTTGCTGTAAAGCTTCCAATCCTCGACGTAAACGTTCTCCCATGATGATTGCGTTCTGCTGAAGTTTGTCATCATCGATGACTTGCATGGTGGCATTAGCTGCCGCCGTCGAAAGCGGATTGCCACCAAAAGTCGCAATGGTCATGCCTGTAAAGCTGTCTGCAATTTGTGATCGCGCCATGGTCCAACCAATCGCCAATCCGTTTGCGGTTCCCTTCGCTCCAGTCATGATATCGGGTTCGATACCAAAACCAGAAATGCCCCAATAACCATCGCCAGTGCGGCCAAATCCTGTTTGCACCTCATCGTCGATTATTAATCCACCATATTTTTTTATTATTGGACTGACAACTTTAAAATAATCTGGCGGTGGAACAATGAATCCACCGACTCCAAGAATCGGTTCTACTAGCATGCCCGCGACGCGGCCGTTGGTTGTGGTTTGAATGAGTTCCTCGACATCTTTGCCGCACTTGATGTCACAACTTGGGTAACTCAACCCCAGTGGACAACGGTAACAATAAGGCGCAACGGCATGCACGATTCCAGGCATTGGAACTGGATTTAAACGAAAAGCTGCATGTCCAGTAAGAGACATCGCCAGCGCTGAGCGGCCATGATAGCCATGTCGCAAAGCGATGATGTCGTGTGCTTTAGTGTGCAAACGTGCGGTAAGAATCGCGGTTTCATCGGCTTCGGTGCCACTTGAGGTGAAAAAAAGTTTCGCCGGTGAAAAGGGTGCTTTCTTGCTGAGTCGTTCCGCGAGTTCTAACTGGGGCCGATTGATATATAGCGTGGAAGCGTGCACCAGTTTTTCGGCTTGCGATTGAATCGTGCGTGTGACTGCCGGATGGCTATGCCCTACTGAAACGGTAAGAATGCCGCCGAAAAAATCAAGATACTCTTTACCATCTGTGGTTTTGATCCACGAACCTTGGGCAGAGGTTACGACTAAAGGTTCATCGTAATAAGTTCGGATTGACGGAAAAAGTAGATGTTTTTGTTTTTGAATCAATTCGTTATTTTCTGCCATCACTAATTTCTTTCTTATGGTGCGACAATCGTTTGATAGGTTTCAGGTCTACGATCACGAAAGAACTGCCATGTTCTTCTGGTTTCTTCAATTAATTCTAAATTGCAGTCGGCAACAATCAATTCATCTTTGTCTTCACTTGCGGTTACTAAAAAATTGCCTCGTGGGTCCACGACATAACTCGAGCCATAAAAGCGACCAATATTCCAGGGTGCTTCAGTGCCAACACGGTTGCTCGCGGCTACGAAATAACCATTGGCAACCGCATGCGCGGGTTGTTCTAGTTTCCATAAATATTGTGATAGACCCGCCACCGTTGCGGATGGGTTGAACACAATCTCGGCACCATTCAGTCCTAAAATGCGTGCTCCTTCAGGAAAATGTCGGTCGTAACAAATGTAAACACCGATGGTTGCGTAACGTGTTTTGAAAACCGGATATCCGAGGTTGCCGGGTTTAAAAAAGAATTTTTCCCAAAACCCATGGATTTGTGGAATGTGATTTTTTCGATATTTACCCAATAACGTGCCATCGGCATCGATGATCGCTGCGGTATTGTAGTACACTCCAGGAAGCTCTCGTTCGTAAATGGGAACCACCAGCGCCATGTCATAATGTTTCGCGAGTGATTGCATGCGTTCGATGGTGGGACCAGGAATGGTTTCAGCGGTGGCATACCATTTTTCGTCTTGTGATGGGCAAAAGTAAGGCGTGGTAAAAATTTCTTGGAACCCTAAAATTTTGACTTTCTGACTGGCGGCGCGTTCTAGCAATGCAATTTGTTTTTTAAGCATCTCTTCTTTGATCTGCTCAAAAGAAGCTTGCGTGTTATCACAACTACACTGAATCAAACCAATGCGAACCTGATGCGACATTATAAATTTTCCTTATGAGGTTGACTCGGGAACCTTCATGCCGCGAACCACCGCGGGGCGTTCTCCTACAACTTTGATCCATTTGATGAGGTGTTCGTATTCGTTCCACAACTCAGGCGCAAATTCTCTCATGCCAGCAATCCATGGATAAGTTGCGATGTCTGCGATTGAGTATTCTCCACTCAAGTAGGGCTGTTCTGATAATCTTTTATCCATGACGCCGAGAAGTCGTTTGGCTTCTTGGCGATAACGCTCAATGGCGTAAGGAATTTTATCTTTGGCAACATTGGCAAAATGAAAAAACTGACCCAACATGGGCCCGATTGCCGACATCTGAAACATAAGCCATTGCAAGGTGGCGTAGCGTGCATGGTCATGAGGTGCAAGCAAGCGTTGAGTCTTTTCGGCGAGATAAAATAAAATGGCTCCAGATTCGAACAACTTGATGGGCATGCCATTAGGCCCTTCACGGTCAACAATGGCGGGAATTTTTGCATTTGGATTAATATCTAAAAACTCAGGCGCAAATTGTTCACCCGCCGAGATGTTGACGACATGGACATCATAACGCAAGCCAAGCTCTTCAAGCATGATGGCGACTTTGCGTCCGTTTGGGGTCGAAAAAGTGTAAAAATCAATCACATCATGTCTCCTTATGATATCGGAAAAACGAACGCTTGTTGCTTAGGAGATCATTAGTAAAGAGAAATCAATAAGAAGTGAGGACATTTGCAAAATTATTTTTTACCGTTACACTTTTAAGAAGTTGTTGATTTTAAGAGATTACAAAAATGGGTCATTATTGATGTGTAAGAATGACGAAAATTGTCTACGGAAACGTACACAACGAGGTGCTTGGCGGTTCTACTCGCATAAATTGCCAGACTTTCAAAATTGCCACCTATCCCGCAATTGGCATATTGCTTGATTACACTATACTAGGAAGGTGTGAATTCACTTTATTAGAGTTTCGTCATGCGGCGATTTGAGCTGGCGGGAACAAAGGGAGATAAACATGATGAAGATGAAGAAGATGCAACGAGGTTTTACGTTAATAGAACTGATGGTCGTAGTGGCGATTATCGGAATACTCGCCGCCATTGCCATTCCTAACTTTAGTCGATTTCAAGCGCGTACCAAACAATCAGAAGCAAAAGCCAATTTAAAAGGCTTGTTTACTGCGGCTAAAGCCTACGCAGCCGAAAAAGACACTTACAATGTGGGCTTAGACATGATGGGTTTTGTTCCCGAAAATAACACGCGCTATACCTATAACTACCCGCAAACATCCGGTGCTGGTGTGACACAATACGCACCTACGGCGGCCGGCTTTGCCGTGGCAGCATGTGGCGCAAACCCCACTCCTGCAGTGACTGCGACAACGTTTATCGCGAGTGCTTGTGGCCAAATTGACGGTGATGCGTTCATCGATAGTTGGCGCATGGATAATCTAAACAATCTCGATAATGGTTCGGCAATTGGTCTTGTCGATGGCAACGATGTGGTATTGTAAGCACAGCTGAATCTTACAATCTCTCGAATATAGAGCCGGTTCACGCCGGCTTTATATTTTTTTGTTCACCACCCGCTATATTTCACAGCATGTTTTTGCGCCCATCTTTGAATCATGCGAAGATATACCCACATGCTCGCACGGAGAATAATCGGTATTATCGGTTGGTGTTTGTTATTCCCTTTTGCTGCCCTTCTTCGCTGGCAAGTGAATGAAGATCAGCTGGCGCGACAAAAGGGTCTCCCTGTGGTGGTGCCCACGGTCATGGTGGCTCGCTTGTTGTTTTTAGGCCAGAGGCTTCTTGCTGCTGATGTGTACTGGCTGCGCTCGCTGCAGTATTTTGGTGATTCTCGCTATCGAGAAAATAAATTTTCTCAACTGGAACCTCTTTTGAATCTGGCCACCGAACTTGATCCAAAATATTGCGTAATTTACCGCACGGCCGGCTTAATCCTCACTTCAAGCGAACGTTTTGATGTGGCTGGCGCTAACGAATTTCTGAGTCGCGGGATTATGCAATGTACGGATGATTGGTACATTCCTTTCGTGTTGGGTTTTAATTTGTATTATTTTCAAGGAAACTATGCCGAAGCGGGACGTCTATTAGCCCTGGCTTCACAACGCACTGAGGCGCCTGGTTGGTTGAGTGATCTTTCGATGCGTCTGATGGCTCAAGGTGGAAGCTTGGAAGACGCTGAGCAAATGTTATTGGTCATGCAACAAAGTGCAATTGACGACGATGTATTGGAGCAATTGAATGGGCGCATTAGGCGTCTTCGTAGCGAGCGTTTGCTCCGTAGAATTGATCAAGCAATGATGGAGTATCAACAGCAATTTGGACAAGAACCGACACTCCATGATTTGATGATGAAACATTTTGTGCCACGTGATCTTCGTGATCCCAGCGGCGGTGCGATTTACATTAAGAATGGCCGGGCGATGACGACGATCTATTCTGACCGCTTAGAACTCAAAATAAAAGCGCCCAAAATCAATGAGCGTGGAATTGTGATTGAAGAGAGCCCAAGTTCATCGGCGACGATGGAGACAAAGTGAGCGATTCGCCACAGCCAGTGATTGCCATTGATCACGTCAGTAAAAATTTTCGCCACGACTGGACCTTCAAAAAAAAGTGCATCATTAAAGACATCTCTTTTACGGTCGAACGCGGTGTTTGTTTTGGCTTTGTGGGCCCTAATGGGGCGGGCAAAACTACTACCATCAAAATGTTACTTGATCTGATAAGGCCCAGTAGTGGTGCCATTTTGATACTGGGCGGCTCTCCCAGCAATCAATCCGTGCGGCGACGTATTGGGTTTTTGCCGGAACGTCCTTATTTTTACGAATATCTTACAGGATTGGAGTTTCTCCGTTTTTATGCTCGTTTGTCTTTCATCCCATTCGATGAAAAATTGTTACACGCGATGCTCGATCGGGTTGGACTGCACGGTGCAGGTTCGGTGTTTCTGAAAAGTTATTCCAAAGGCATGCTGCAACGAATCGGCCTAGCACAAGCCTTGATGGGCGATCCGGAATTAATCATTTTAGACGAGCCGATGAGTGGTTTAGATCCGCTTGGCCGACGCCATATCCGCGATGTGATTTTGGATTTGAAACAACAAGGGAAAACCATTTTTTTCTCTAGCCACATTTTACCTGATATTGAAGCCATCTGCGATCGAGTGGCGATGATTCATCGAGGACAAATTCAACTGGTGGGCGCCGTGAGCGAGCTTTTGCAGCGGGCGCAAAAAGATCGAGTTGAAATTGTCTTAAGAGCTTCTTCGTTGTTGCCGGCGAGTTTGGCGGGATTTGTTGAACATGGCGGATTGTTAACAGGTGTCGTGACCACGCAGGAAGTGCAAGATGTGCTCGCCTGCGCACTCGCGCAAAAATTAGAAGTTGTTTCGGTCACCCCCTATCGGGGCACCCTGGAAGACGAGTTGTTGTCGCAAATTGGAGAAAGCAAATAACCTTAATTCGGGATAATTCCTATGCCAAAGCCGATATTTGACTTGATCCTGCGTCAGATTTCACAAAAATTTAGACTTATGATGAATTATCATAAGTCTAAATTTATTGCTGTTATAGGCGAGGCGACCCACTGATGGGTCGACAAATCCTCAATATAGCACCGGCTATGCTTCCGGTTTTTTGTTCATCTTCCTTGTCTGAAGCCAAATCTCAACTTTTTCATGACGAAATTATCCCGAATTGAGGTTATTTAAAGGAGTGTTGGATTACCCGTGCATGCAGCAATGATCATCGCCGCCGCTACTTTTCGTGAAGCCATTCGCGCAAGGGTTTTTGTTTATTTGCTAGTGGTGGTGGCGTGTATGGTGGCCGGAAGTTTTCCAGCAGCGCAACTTTCCTTTGGCGAACATGAACGCATTATTGTGGATGTCGCCATGGGAGCAATTAGTTTCATTGCTATATTTTTGGCGCTGTTTTTTGGCGTTTCTGGCGTGAGCGGCGAAATTGAGCGTCGCACCATTTATGCTTTGATTGCGAAACCTGTTTCACGGCGCGAATTTGTTTGCGGAAAATTTTTAGGTGTATGGTTTACGGTCACAGTGGCGGTGTGTATCTCGTATCTTATACTTTTCGCCCTTATCTTTTTGAGCTTCGCGCGTTTGCCGTCAGAAATTTTTCTTCCCTGGTTTATGGCGTTATTTGAAATGGGATTATTAGTAGCGGTTGCCACCTTTTTTTCGTGCATGACGCGACCTTTGTTGTCATCGTTATTTGCCCTTGCGCTTTATGCCGTAGGCACATCTTTACATTCGATTCTGTATTGGGTGGGCCGCTCTACCCCTAGCTTGGCTTCACTCAGCCAGTTTTTTTATTACCTGCTGCCCAATTTTGAGTTGTTTGATGTGAAAGCTGAGGTGGTTTATCATTTACATTATCCGTCCCACCAACTTTTGTTTTGTGCGGCGTATGCACTTGTGTATATGGCGATTTTGGTGTGGGGCGGGAGTTTTATTTTGGATCGCCGCGATTTGAAGTGATTTTTTGATGAGGTGTTGGTGTTGCGTTTGGGATTTTTCATCATTCTATTATTGGGTATTTTTTCACGCGCCGAGGCCAGTCGAAAGAAAAAACATTCACCACCACCGCCGTCTCAACCTGCGGTGGAGGCTGTTGAGATCAATTCGAATGTTGGCAACGAAGTGATCGGTAAAGTTCACCTAGAAAAACTTTTTCCACCCAAAAAAGTAAGCGTTACCAAAAGTCTTGATAAATGCGGCAAAGAAAAAGCTGACGAGACGTATGTCTACGGAGCCTCTAAGGGATTGAAAAATGTTGTCGTGTGGATCGAAGGAATGGCGAGCGAAAAAGACGTCAAACCCTCTTACTTGGTGCTTGAAAACATCACTTGTACTTTTGTGCCGCACGTGTCCGCTGCTGTTGTCGGCTCAACTCTGGAAATAAAAAACTTTGATCCTTTGGCCCATAACAATCATGCTTTTTTAGCCAGCCCCGCGTTTGGCATGCTATCAGGCCCTCGGCAAGATACTCCTGAGAACATGGTCACATTATTTAATGTGGCATTGCCTACAAAAGGTGTGATGGTAAAACGAAAGTTAGAAAAAACCGGGTTGGCCGAAATTAAAAATGACGCAGGCTATGATTGGATGCATGCGTACATCCGAATTTTTGACCATCCTTACTTCGCGGTTACAAACGAAGAAGGTGAATTTCGCATTCCACACGTGTCTGCGGGCGAATATGATTTGCACTCTTGGCATGAAGGAGGCGGGGAGAAGGCGATGCACATTACGGTGTCGTCTTCAGGTCTTAATTCAATCGATATTGTCTACTAGCTAGTGAGCAGCAGCGACAGCAGCGTTGGTATTTTCGCGAAACAAAATAAATGTCTCACGTGATGCAGTTTCTTGGTCTTCGCGTGCGACGATGGTCACAGTATTGGTTCCAGGTTTGAGTTTAAGTACGGCTTCGAACGGTTGATGAAAGAGCCCGTCCTTTTCAAGTGTATGATTAGGTAACGCACGATAATAAATTTTTTGTTCGTTCATAAAAACGTAAACATCGCGAATGGGATGTTGGCTAGTGATCATTCCTTTTAGTGGCGCATTTGTGCTCGTCGTGCGTGTTCCTCTCATGGCTTGTATGACGTTAATATTGGGTGACGATAACGGATAAGTTTCATCGACATGTTTGCTCTCTTTGGTTTTACTTTCAGGTGTCAGCTCAGCGCTGGTAGTTGCAAGATAGCCGATGCGGTTTTTGTCCCATGTGACACGGTAGTAGTTTTCATCATTCACGTGAACAGTGGCGTTACTCTTTAAAATGTTACCAGCGTGCAAAATGGCCAACGATGGTGTTTGAGGGTTCGCGCCAGAAAGCAACCCGGTTTTGTCGTGCAAGACTCTAACAAATTGATGCTTGGCATCTACTTTAATCCCGCCGTGATGATGTTCTCCATTGACTTGAAAGGTGAGTTTGTCCGCAATTTGTTCGCCAAGAGCCAGATCGGTGACAGATAATTTCAGCTCCACCGGTTTTTTTACTTGCGAACGCAGTGAAAAATGCAATTTGACATGTTTTTCTTCGTTAGGTGCTAAAGTGCCAATTTTACTTCTTCCTTGATCAACATAAATGGCATCACCGGCCAAATTTTTTAGACCCACATAAACTTCTTGACCAGTTCCATGGCCAGTATTTTTAACCCCGACGTCCATTTCTACTTCTGCACCGGGATCAAGCATCCCATCGCTGTCTCCTTTATTGTCATGCAATTGCCAGTTATAGGCAAAGTGGGGACGTGGAAGTTGATCCAACGATAGCAATGTTCGGCCCGATACTTCGGCTGTGGTGTTTTCTAGTTTCACTTTTATTTCGTCAACGCGGGTAAACATGTCCTTCGGGATTTTGATAGGAATTTCCCACACGCGAGATTGCCCCGGCATGACTTTGCCAAAAGGAAATTCGCGTTTATCGAATAACGGATCGTCGGAATTAGAAATCGCATAAAGTCTAAAAATAGGCTCGTTTCCCGAGTTGTGCAAAGTGGCTGAAAGCAGCACTTCATCGCCAGCTTTGGTGCGAGCGAGTGCTTCGCCCGTTGTTTTGTCTCGAATGGAAACATTCAATTCAAGTGCGGGATTGCTTGATGATTTAGGTAAAGAATTTTTTGTCCAGTCGATGCCAATGCTGGTTAAGGCTTTGGCCGTTTTATCTTCGAGTTCGTTGGTCTTTTGCACAAAGAGCGGCTTTGCAGTCTCTAACATATGTCGACGATCAGCCGATGTGGTTTTGCTAAGAATCTCTTTGGCGAATTTAACCTCGAAATCTTCGTTTGGTTTTTCGTTGATAACATCGCTGCCGCTGTCATCTTCACCTTCAGAATTTTGAAGATTGGGTAAAACTTTGCTTCTGTCGACAAGGTAAGTGAGCGTCACCGTGGGTGGTAAATCGGTGAGCCCTTGTGTCTCGTTTTGTCGATCAAGATGTTTTTCAAGATCTTTTTCGCGCATGGCATTCATATGTGCAAATAATTGCACGTTGTCTTTTTCGACAAGCCCTGGTTGAAGCAACACATCTGGTGCAATTCCAACCGACTGAATCGAAATATTTCCTGGTGTTAAGTATTGAGCCACAGTGAGTTTTAGCGCGGATTGATCCTTGAAATCATAGAGTACTTGCACAGAGCCTTTGCCAAAACTCTGCTGCCCGATCACCAGCGCTCGATTGTTGTTTTTCAACGCGCCCGCAACGATTTCTGAAGCCGAAGCAGATCCGCTGTTGATGAGAACAACGAGGGGTGTTTCGCTGTCTGTGCCTGCGGCAGTCGCCAGTTTTTCTTCACGTTTTTTATTGCCTTCACCCACCGTGATGACGATTTGGCCTTGGGCAATAAAAAGATCCGAAATTGAAATGGCTTGGTCGAGCAGACCGCCTGGGTTATTGCGCAAATCAAGAATAAGTCCTTTGAGTTTAGAATTGGCTTTTGTTTTCATGCGTTCCAAAGCCAAGTAGACATCGTCATAGGTATTGGCTTGAAAACTTTTAATTTTAAGATAGCCCACGTTGTTGCTGAGCAATTCACTTGAAACGCTCTCGATCTTAATCAACGCGCGAGTTAAAACGTAATGCTTCGGCTCACTCAGACCATTTCGCATAATCGCAATGGCAACTTTGGTGTTGGGTTTGCCGCGTAAATGTTGAACCGCTTCGTCGACACCCATATTAATGGTAGATTCTTCACCGATTTGAACAATACGATCGAGTGGTTTGAGGCCTGCTTTTGCTGCGGGGGTCCCATCCATCGGTGATACGATGGTGAGCCAACCGTCACGAATCACAATCTGAATTCCTAAACCGCCAAATTCTCCCTTGGTTGCCAGTTTTACTTCGTCAAAATTTTCGGGTTTTAAAAGCACTGAATGCGGATCTAATGTAGACAGCATCCCGTTGATGGCCGCGTACTCAATCTCTTTCAGATCCTGCTCTGGGCCGACATTGTTTTGGATGAACTCGAAGATGTCACGAAGCTTATAACCAATTTCCCAAAGATAAGTGATACTGAGATCAAATTCGTGCTCAGCAGTACCCACAGAGATGCGTACTTTTTTAGGTGCGCCGGTTTCATCGACCAAGATTTCAGGCACAGTTTTTTCGACATAATCAAGCGCCGCCATCAACATGTCATAAGGTTTCACGCGATTGGGATCGACGTAATTTTCTTTGATCAATAAAATGACTTGTTGCAAAATGCGACGCGAACGTAAATCGTAACGTGTGTCATTGGCAGTGAGGCCATAACCGCTACCGACGGCAGCGATTTGGGGTCGTTCAACAACTGGATTGCTGCTGACACGCGAACCGTCAACAAATGAAACATATTGCTGGTATCCAAGTAACGAAAGCAGCGCGGCAATGGCAACAATACGAATCAGCTTTGGCATGTCGTTCCTAACATCATATATCTTAGTGTAGATGCGGTACGCTTCGAGCGCAAGAAGAGTATCGTTTACAAATAGAAAAGGGGTGAATTTCGCTTGAAACTAGGCGGTTTTTGGTGGTCTTGATGCTTCGAGCTATTTAATAGCAATCGCTTTAAGGGCTGCTTTTCCCTCTTTGATATACACTTGAAATCGAACTGCTTGGGCATTTTGTTTTTGTAAAATCGCGTCACGGCTTTTACGCAGCTTGTCTGCGAATTTCTCATAGGTCAGATCATTCACCTGTTCTCGGCATTGCATTCGTGTACGGATAAAACTCTCATACGTTTCTTGAAAATGCGCACGATCAGGATCCGACTCTGTATGAATTAGGGGTTGTGGAATTTGATACGCATCAGGATCAAATTCGGATTCTTTTTCTTGCGCGGTATTCGATTGAACTGGCGAATAAAGTTTCTGGGGTGGTTCATGTTCGTCAAGCGTGTGAGAGGGTAGAGGATTCATCTCAGGGATGATATGAGGAATATGAAAATTTTCAGACCAGGAAGAGTGAGTGGGCTGCAATGGTGCAGAGGGGTTAAAAGTTTTCTCGGCCGCAAATGAAGAGGGTTCATTTTGTTCTTCCGTCAGATACTCAACAGGCTGATTCGTTTTTCGACCTGAAAATAAAAGAAATAGGCTGACGAAGATCATGGCCGGAGCACTCATCAGTGCCAGTAGAAAAACATCATGGCGTTGACGTTGCGCGAGCTCAACGAAAGCCGGTCGCAGGTCGACACCTGTTGTTAGAAAACGCCCAATCATCAATCCTGTGAGTGGCTGAGTCTGAATCAAAAAGCCGATATTTTGTTCTTCAACCCACCAAGGCTGCGAATTTTTATTGATCATCGGTTGGGGAACGGTCTTTACTTCAGCTTGTAACGAAAATTGATCTAGAAGCGTTGAAGTTGCAGGTATGTGGCAAAATGTTGTGCTTGGGTCAGAAATCGCCAACACATCTAACTGCATTTCGTCACGAAATTTTTCACAACTGTTTTCTTGTAATTGATGTGCGATAAGAGCGATTGACGATGTGACTCCTTCTACGTTGGTGATAGGTGCTGCAGCAAGAAAATAAAGTGAATGGTCGGCTTTGAATGCTGCGGTTGAAACCAAACCAGCGAGTGCTTTTTGCACAACCACATGATTTTTAATGTTTGCCAAAGGAGCATTACCTTGTTTGGCCGTCACCTCGCCATTGAGATCTAAGATGGCCACACTCACATTGAATGTGTCCGAAAAATTCTTGAGTTGATGTTGCGAAATCGTAGAGAGTTGCCCGGTTTTTGAAGTTGAAAATCGTGCGCTTTGAGCGACTTGTATCGCTGCATGAAGAATTTGATCTTCATTCTGCTTGAACGTCCATTCTATATTTTGAGTTTTTTGTTTGAGAGAAGCACGGACCATTTCGCGGATGCGCTGTGTTTCGCGGTTTTGATTCGCGAGCGTGAGTATGACTCCAGAGCATAACCATGTCGCAAACACCAAAATAAAAAGTAAAACACGATTCATAGTTTTAATCCCGCAGCGGTTTTACTCGGAAGAAGAAATTGAACGGTCTCGCGCTCTTTTGCTTGAAGATTCACTTCAGTTCTTGCAAGCCATTGGCCTTCGTAGAAAAGTTTTACTTGGTATTTTCCTGCTTCTAAATCCTCAAACAAAAATTCTCCTGTTTCGTCGAGAAGCAAAAGGTATGGACTGTTACCCACAATAAGAGTCGTGCTGATTTCTGGACGTTCTTGATCATGAAATTCAAACACCCCAGGCTGGGTTAAAGTTGTTTTGATGAGTTGTTTGGCCGGGACGACTGTTAACGAAACATCAGAATTTCTTAAAGACAATGGGAAATCATTTTTATTATCAATTTCAAGCGAAGCCCCTGTTTGTATGACGACAACCGCTTGATCAAAACCTGCTGCAGAAGCTGTTAATTTTACAGGTTCTGGTGGGATATCAAATTTATCGTTTTTGAAAACGTCACTCTCGAGTACCACAGCAATACCGTTCGGTGCCTTATATTTGGCTGCTGGCAGAGCCATACGCAGGCTTACGTCTTCATGAAAGGGATTTGCATAAAAAGCTGCATCTACTTTGACGATGCCGTAGATTTCGGAAGCTGAGATTGGAAATACTAGAAAGATAAAACAGATGTTCAAAATGTAGCAGCTGACAAGATTTGGAGATTTCAAATCGACGTTCCCCTCAATTCAGATCAGAAAATGAATTCTTTCAATAAGCTGCAGTTGATTAACGCGGGAGTAAGAGTGCTGTCAAAAACTTAGTGATGAGATCTCTAAGCTTCCCGCTTGGCCTGGATGAAAGAAGTAAAAGCAACATAAAAAAAGCCAAGTTGGAATAAGAATAAAAAAGGAATGCTTAACCAATGACCGGCTTGAACTGCGAGGTAGAGTGTTACCGAATAATAAAGTCCCATGGCCAACTCGAACCATGGCAGAAGTGAGCGACCACCACGGTACATTTTTGATTTCCATAAATCGCCGCGTTTAAAAACGCCATGTTTGGGCGTGCGATCAAAGGGTGTCTGTTTACCAAAAATTGCTTCAAGTACGGCCTTGCTATTCGATATCGATAAGCCGATGCCGAGTGACATCACAAAAGGGATATATTTAATGCGATCCCACGTGGCTTCACCCATTTCGCGTTGGGAAACGAGATAAAAAGCACAAACCGATAAAGTGGCTGCGATAAAACAAGGCATGTCTAAAAGTAAAATCTGATACCAGCCATGCTTATAGCGAATGATAATTGCAACGGGCATTAACAGCGATAAAAGGACAAGTAACGGATAAGCGAAATTTGCGGTTAAGTGAAAGAAGGCTTCGAGCTTGATTGCAAAGGGCATGCGCGAACGAATGATATTAGGTAACAATTTGAATGCAGTTTGAATGGAACCTTTCGCCCAACGTGCTTGTTGGCTTTTAAAGGCATTAATATCTACTGGCACTTCACCCGGAGAAATGACGTCTTGTAAATAAATGAATCGCCATCCTTTGAGCTGTGCGCGATAAGAAAGGTCCAAATCTTCAGTCAAGGTGTCGTGTTGCCAGCCGCCCGCATCTTCAATTGCTGATTTTCTCCAAATACCTGCAGTGCCGTTAAAATTAAAAAAGCAGCCGGAGCGATTTCTTGCCGAATGCTCAATGATAAAGTGACCGTCTAATAAAATGGATTGAGCTTGCGTTAATGGAGAAAATTCTCGGTTAATGTGACCCCATCTCACTTGCACCATGCCGATTTCTGGATCGTCAAAATGAGCAATGGTTTTGAGCACAAAATCAGCGTCAGGCACAAAATCAGCGTCAAATACTGCAATGAATTCGCCTTCGGCCTGATGTAATCCGTTTTCTAGTGCGCCTGCCTTATAACCACTGCGATTGTCGCGATGAATATGAACAATGTTGACTCCTTGTTCACGCCAACGATTGACTTCCAGAGCAGCAATTTGCCGAGTGTCGTCAGTTGAATCGTCAAGAACCTGAATTTGCAGTTTATCCTTGGGATAGTCGAAATTGCAAACAGCACTGATCAAACGTTCAACCACATAACGTTCATTGAAAATCGGTAGCTGTACGGTGACATGGGGTCGTTTCTCCGAACGAAGTTCGGTAACCGTATGTCGACGACGGCGATGTCGATAATAGAGATATGTCATGTAATAGCGGTGCGTGCCGTAAACCGAAAGTACGAGCATCACCGAAAAGTAAAAGCCTAAGTAGGCGATTTCGAGCGTATCCGATAAATTCATCATTAATATTGCTAGTCGAAAAGGCGAGTCTTTATAAGAGGCATCTGATGATTGGTCAAGACTAAACAGGTTTACTTAGATGGGTTTCATTTTAAATGCTTACGCAAAAAAGCGACGGCTTTTTCCGCCTGTTCTTTGGGTACGACCACCTGTAACGTAGCGCGGCATAGGGCGGTGGTCTTTTTGTAAGTAGAAAAAAATATTTTACAGGGAACGCATTGTGACAAATGTGAATCAACTGCCGCGCGAGTGCTCGCATCAAGGGAATTGTCGACGTAATCGAGTAAAGCCTCAGTGAGTCGCTTACAATTCATCATCCCTATCTCTTTTCAAAATATTGGTTCAGTTCTTCGCGTAAAAATAAGCGAGAGCGGTGTAAAATTGACTTCACGGCTGGCACGCTGAGCCCCAAGGTGTGGCCAATTTCTTCATTCGACAAGCCCTCGACATCGCGCATCATCAGTATGATGCGGTATTTTTCTGGAAGTTTCGCAATGGCCTCTTGAATTTTGTTGCCCAGCTCGCGATTTTCAAATTGGTGATCAGCACGGGATGTCCAATCGGCGGGCATTTTTTCGAGATGCCCGTTTTGATGAAATTGAGGCAGTAAATCATCGGACAAAACTTGTGGTTGGCGCTTTTGCTTGCGCAACCGCATGAGTG
>Ga0207120_1097_pt1 | contig 18856 bp, 14 predicted proteins | sample Alteio_BWMinHeat_40_FD_153509 | JGI IMG/M metagenome (GOLD analysis project Ga0207120, IMG submission 153509) | Enriched cells from forest soil in Barre Woods Harvard Forest LTER site, Petersham, Massachusetts, United States -... | ecosystem: Environmental > Terrestrial > Soil > Temperate forest >...
GGGATTATTTACCATTAGCAGCACCATTCCTGTGGCTCTACTTATGGGGCTGTATATTCAGCGGTTTCCTAAACGTGGAGTTCTTCATGCTTCGATATTTGGAGTGACAGCACTATTTAGCGCAGTCATCGCTGGAAAATTAATTGCAGAAAGTCATTGGGCATCGGCGTTTATCTTGAGTGAAAAAACATTGACGCTATCGTTGTGTGGTTATGGATTTTTGGCGAGCGTCCTCCCGGTGTGGCTGCTTTTATGTCCACGCGATTATTTGTCGTCATATTTGAAGCTTTCAACCATTGCGGTTTTGATTATCGGCATCATGATTCTTAATCCAGAACTCCATATGCCCGCGATCTCGCCATTTACGGGTGGCGGACCGGTGGTGTTTGGAAAAGTGTTTCCGTTCGTTTTTATTACCATTGCCTGTGGTGCCATCTCGGGTTTTCATGGACTGATTGGAAGCGGCACTACTCCCAAGATGCTCAATCGCGAAAGCGATGCACGCATGATTGGCTATGGAGCCATGTTAGCGGAAGGAATTGTCGGTGTTGTGGCGTTAATTGCCGCATGTATATTGGCTCCTGGTGATTATTTCGCCATCAATACAACTCCAGAAAAATTCGCAACTTTAAATATGGCGATGGATCATCTTCCGCAACTTTCAGTCGCAGTAGGTGAGCGTTTGGCGGGGCGAACCGGCGGTGCGGTATCTCTTGCTGTGGGCATGAGCGAACTTTTTTCTAAACTCCCCTTGCTTAAGAAAGTGATCGCTTATTGGTATCATTTCGCCATCATGTTTGAAGCCCTGTTTATTTTAACAACAGTGGATGCGGGCACGCGTGTGGCACGGTTTGTCACGCAAGAACTCTTGAGTCGTTTTCATCCAAAATTTTCGCAGAGCAGTTGGTTGCCAGGAGCCATTTTCGCCACCACCGTCGTGTGTTTTGCGTGGGGCTATTTGGTGTGGACGGGATCAATCGCGTTATTATGGCCAGTGCTCGGAATTTCTAACCAACTCCTTGCTTGCATCGCTTTAGCAACTATCACCACACAGCTCGTTCGTCGCGGTAAACTCAAATACATTTGGGTCACACTCGTGCCACTTTTATTTGTAGGTATCGTGACCGAGCTCGCAGGTTATCAACTTGTCACCAGTGTTTTCATTCCCAAAATGATATTTGGCCCTGATCCCACCTTGTTGTCGACCGGTATTATTTTGAGTATGTTGTGTACGGGCGCGATGGCAGCGCTTGTTTTTATTGTTCTAAGCGCGAGTCGCTGCTGCTACCATACTCTATACAATCATTCTCGTATCACTTCTTAGAAGATTTTCTATGACGATGATATGTCAGTGCTAACGAAATACAGTGGCGTAGTTTGTTTTTATGCACCTTTTCATCGATTGAAAAAATAATCGCTCTGTTTCCTTGGTAATTAAATTCGGTGGGATACAGTTTTTTAAATGCAGCGATGAGATTGGTTTGGCAATGAAAATACATCGCATATTGATCGGGAGATTTTGAACCCATTCTGATCAAGCTGCCTGTTTTTGATTTGCTGGTCAGGTAACTCGGCTCGCCCCAACGAAGCACTTCATCGAGTTCTCCTACCTCTGGAATTTTAGCTGCTGTGGTAAAAATAAGTTCACGCAAAAACATGAGCTGCGCACGAACTGTTTTTGGAAATGCGAAAAATGCCGCAGCAACCTCATGATTTTGAAAAGGTCGGTTAGGCATTAAATTCAGTATCGTTAGTTTTTTGATTTTGTTCACAATTTCGAACAACAAAATTTCTAGCATTTTCGATAATGCAGTATGGTCGGATTTAATTTATTACCGTCGTATTGGGATAAATCTTCCATCCTACCCCCGCTTATTTCCAGTTCATGGCTTGATATTCGCTTAGGTCTACTGGCGCAGTCGAGCGAAAAAGCGAGTCACTTCAATGGTCTACTTGGTTTCAGCTACTTACATCAAGGCTGCTACGGCTCCAATTTATGGTTAAGAAGTTGCTTGGCTGGTGGCGTTCAAATTGAACAAAGCATCAACAGTCCTGCGGGCTCAGTTCAAGTACCTTTTAATATCCAGCTACCCGCTTTCATTCATTCACGATCGATCGATCTGAGAACACATTTTGGTGCATTGACTAGTTTTAGCTACAGTTTTCCTGCATCAAATCTTAAAATTGAAGGCAGCGGTGGGCCGACCTTTGGGCTTTCTTTAAACTTGGGACGCGCGCAACAGTTCAGTATTGCTGCAACAGGAATATTTTTATTATCGACCGACCTTTATGGCGGCCCCAATCCGATTGGTAAATTTTCGCAGAATCTTTTAGTCGATACTACTTTCTCTCTACGATCTCGGAGGGTCCCTTTTGCAGTTGGCGTTTCCTTTGAACAACCTCTGTCTTCGACCCTAGACAAGATGTATAAAATCACACCCCATACATTACTTGCCCTGAGAATAAGAGATCGATTTGGGTTAAATGTAATAGGCGCAGCGGATATTACAGATGTCTCAAAAACATTTTCTGTCGCATTCGGGCCCGCATGGTTGCCTCAAACAGCCAAACCTCTGCCCAAAGCCGAAGCACCCTACAAAACCGTTAAAGAAACAAAGAGTAAACCCGTCTCGCCGTTCAACGTGCGGCGAAAAATTGAAACGCAGTTTCTCGAAACACATGACTCTCCTTTTCAAATGGTTCATCTCGACAATTTGACCGCTGATGAGAAGAAAGCCTTTCAATTCAAAGAAGGTGATTATCTTTTAGTGCAATTAAAAAATGGGCAACTGTTTGTGTTTTCTGCCTATCAGTCAAAGGAGTCGTATCGAGGATATCTCTCAAGCCAATCAGGAGAACAAGTTATTATTGATATTGCGAGCACCCTGTATGCCAGAGAAGTTAAAAACTATAATGAAGATAAAGATACCGATCCGAAACAATTAAAAGACACAGGTGTATTTGGAAATCGAAAAAATTATACCGATAGCGGCCTAGTTGCATTCCGCACCGATCATGAATTGGCAAAATATTTTTTTGACCAAGAAGGCGATGGATGTGTTGCCGCAACGTTAGCCAATGGTTTTGTGAAAGTAGGTTTTTTCAGAAATAACGAGGGAGGAATAGAACGAGCGAAGCAAACATTCGAAACACTGTATCGGATGATGCAAGGCGGGCGATTTCAAATCAGGCAATTAATCAATAAAGAAGAGAAGGCACCTTTCACCGAAGAAGAAGCAGTAAAAATGGATTCGGTCAAAGCAGATGTATTTGCTGAAAACGGCAAAGGATATCTTAGCGGCGTCAGAGCACGTTGGCTGTCGCCGGAAAAGCTACGGGAGCAATTGCAACACCCACCTTCTAACAGTTTTATTATGGTACAACTGCCCCATTTCGACAATCATGTGGCGTTATTGTTTGGTTATAACGAAGAACGAAATAAGATTCGCTTCTTAGATACATTTACGGGAGCGATTGTAGAGACACATTTTTCTCCATTTGATGTTTCTCTTTTAGCTAAAACGGGACATGCGATTGATCCCACCGGAACGAAGGGTCTCTTTGAGCTTTCCAATGATCAATTGTTTTTGCAAGTCGTGATCGAAAATCTCGACGAATTTTTGGATGCAAAAAAGCGGTTTCGTGAGCACTTGAAATACGATGAAAGAGAAGACCGGCCTTAGTTTGTTTGAGGGCGGGCGTTCCATAGCGTAGCCATTAGTATCGCTCCGATCGCCGAAAAACCGAGCATGCTCGGCCCCCAGACAATCCAGCCAAAATGATCGAGCAGTGCGCCCAAACCCATGCCAACAGCAGCTCCACCTAAATATTGCATGCCATCAAAAAAACCAGCGGCAGTTGCTGCTGCTTTGCGACCACCAAAATCCATAGAAGCAGTGCCAGAAAGCATGGAGTGAACCATGCTGATCGCAAACGAATTGACCACAAAAGCAGCGACGACGGCAGTGAAACTCGGCGCTCGCCAAACCACAGAGAGAGAAATAATTTGCAAGGCATAGCCCACAAAAGCGACTGGGGTACGGCGTGATGAGAATACCCAATCACTTAAAGTGCCGGCAACAAATGCTCCTGCAATTCCAGCGATGACAATCGCCAAGCCGCCGCTTTGAAATATTTTGGAGCTTAATGGCAAATGCTGAACTTCTTGCATGTAGCGCGGAAACCATTGTTCAAAACCATGACGCACAAAACCTGTACAAAATTCAGCCGCTGCAATCGTCACTGTCACCGGATGCATAAATACTTTTTTCAATACTTCCCGCAGCGTAGTTTTTGTTCCGTCCGATACCACTGATTTGCTGAGAGTTGAGTGAGAGAGGCCAACATCTTCAGGTCGATCTTGTACAAATAAATAAGTGAGAATGGCCATTATCAACATCAGGGCAGCGGGAACAAAAAATATCCATCGCCAATTGAGCAGGATCACCAACATGGGACCGACGACATAAACCAGTGTTCTTCCAAGTTGAATCATTGAACCAAAGACCGCGCTGAAAACGCCTCGTTCCTGCAGCGCAAACCAACCAGAATTTACTTTGATCAGCGACACCGCACCAAATGATTGAAAATAACTATTTAACGCCCACATGCTGGCAAAATAAATTAATAAGAGTGAACCTCGATTCCATGCACCCCCATAAGTACCTAAACCAAACAACAAATTAAAAACGACGGATCCGCAAACACCAATCAGCATGGCTTTGCGCCCACCAATTCTGTCAGCGATCAAACCATTCATCACTGCTGAGAATCCATAGACCACCAGCGCCGCGCTGATGATGAATCCGATGTCTGTTTTGCTCCAGCCGTAAGTATCCGAGAGTTGTTTGTTCACAAAAGACAAATTGTAACGCCCCATATACATGGTGGAATAAGTGATGCCGAGTGTCAGCCAGTTCACCGCGCGACGGGAACGAAAGGCAAAAGAATGTTGCGGGAGCGGCAATTTTTCGACTGTAAATTCATCTAGCGTCGAGGTGGAAGTCATGCTCGGTGGCGTATGGCAAGATCCGCCTATGAAGCAAGGATGCGTTTTGCATTCTCGTTTTGCACTTTGGTGACAGACTCCACGTCCGCCATCTGACGCAATTCTTCTAAATAACCTGCTTGAGCAAGTTCAATGTACATATGAGCCGCATCAAGATCACTTCCAGGAAATTGATCCAAAGCATCACCAAAATTACGACTCGTCGCAAACAGCTGGAGTGCATCGAGTTGCCCGAGAGTGAGTTCACGTAGCCGGGCAGGCATTGGGCGGGGGAGTGCAATCATCGCAGCCTCATCAGGCAAATGCGACGCTAAGCGTTTTTTTTCGTCGATTTGACGAAGCGCTTCGATCAACAAAGCTTCGGTCGATTCATCAAACATGCCAGTGATGGGGGAATCATTTAAAATTTTTAATTCAAAATGTCCTGATTCCCATTGCACCATACGGATGAAAGCTTTGCGTGGCGTCAATGCATGATGTGCCACTTGCACCGTGATCACCTGACCTTCTTTCAGAATGATTTTACCTTGGTTTTTTCCTTTTACGATCAACACGCCTGATTTGCGATTCGAAGCAAAAAGCTGCAAAAGGTCAGGAAGCGGCACCTCTTCTAGCTCACCTGCCATGGCGGTGTCTGATTCACGCGTTTTGCCAATTTGCTCCAGCATTTTGCGAACTTCACTCAACGCAAGTTGCTCGCCGCGCAAAGAAATCTCATTTGCGTCGATCACACGAATAATTGAACTACCCATCAAAATGCGATCGTCACGATGAAGTTCGGTTTTGCTGATCCGTTCGCCGTTCACGTACGTTCCGTTGGTAGAGCCCAAATCAAGCAAGCTCAGGCAATTGGATTCCATCACAAATTTGGCGTGACGGCGCGATACCATTTCTTCCATGATTGGCATCTCAGCTTCAGAGGATCGCCCGACGATGATTTCGCCTTGCTGAGGGAGTGGAAACTCTCCGCCTAAATATTTTCCCGAGATGAATTTAAGCGCCACCGGTGCAAACATTTACATTCGAGCCTTTTGCAAAATTCGTAGTCGTAAACGTGAGTCGTCGTCGTGGACGAAAAAATACTTTTCTCAGGAACCCAAGAACCCATGAAATTTGGGAAATTTATCATCGAAATCAAACATATCGATCGATTGATCAAAACCTTCCTGGGTCCCTGGGTTCCTAATAAATTTTTTATCTTCTAACCCTATCTTTACAGCTAATTTTGCAATTACCTGATTCTCTATCATTCACCGTTATTTTTTCTTAAAATCTAATTTCGCGAGCATTTGTGCTGCAACTTTTGCTTCTTTAGATTGGCCATGTTGAGTCACAATTTCATTTAGCACCAATTTTGCTTTTGTGGCGTCTCCAGATTTGACGTAAGTTTCCGAAAGTTCCAACAACACAAACGGCTCCGTGCCATATTCGGCATAATGGTGACGTACAAATTCATAACGACCAATCGCACCTGGATATTTTTTGATGCGTCGGTAAAAACGCGCCACGTAAAGATCGTGATCAAATAATCGATGCCGACACAAACGCAATTTTTCAGTCGCTTCGGTGGCGTTTTTATTGTCGGGGTAAGTGTCTAAAAATTCTTTGAAGGCCGTGGCAGCTTTTTGTACTTGGTTTTGATCTTTTTCGTACGATGGTGGCAAGAAAAAATAATCATCGCTCAATTCTTTGAAGTTAGAAAGCGCTTCACGAAATTTTGCATAAGGTACTTCTTCATGACTGGGGTGCGATTGAATAAACAAGCGATAGGCTTCAATCGCCTCTAAGTATGCACCTGCTTTAAATTTAACATCCGCCAATCGTAAATCAGCAAGCGCTGCATATTTCGAATAAGGATATTTTTGTTTTAGAGTGTTAAACGCATTGTTTGCCTCTGGCCACAATTTGCGCTCGTAGTCGGTGACACCTTCATCATAATAAGCTTGAGGTGTGTCACCAGCGCGATGTGCGGCAACCGCACATGAAAGGCAAATCAAACACATTGTGGTGGTGATAAAACGAGCGTAAACCCATACTGTTTTCATCGACTGCAGTTACTCCCAATCCATTACTTTCTCTACGGCATCTTTGCGTACATAAACGCGACCACTCGAAATTTGTGCCGCGACATAATCAGGTGATTCTTCATTTTTGATGAGACGAAGTTCTTCCCCTGGATAAAGCGTGACCAGGGTTTTAAAACGCTCGTCTGGTCCTTCTTTCGCTGGCGATATTCTAAGTACTACAGCGGCAGGCCGTTGCACCACAAAATATTCTCGCAACCAAAACAAGCCACCGGATAAACCGACTGCAAACCCACTCGCCCAAATCAAGCTTCGTAACCACAAGCTGCTTGATTGGACGATTGTTTTCACGCAGAAAATACATGAAAAAACTGTCACTAAAAATGTAAGAATCCAATGAAGCGGTACATGGATTAGACTTTCTGCCAAATCCGCCCATAACGAAGTATCTCGCGCCATCGGGGGCAGCGTCTCTAGAACTCGCTCGCGCACAGTGCGCAAATTTGTATCGATGTCGTCATTGTTTTTAAGAATTTGAGCACGACGCAAATGCAAAATCGCTGGACCTAATTCACCCGCTTCAGCCGCATTTGTTCCCCAATTATATTCGACGTCCGCATTGCCAAACTGTGGCTGTTCTATTTTTTCGTACAACGAACGGGCGTCATCATGGCGCCCTTCGAGCTGCGCATGAACGGCATCGTTGAACCACTGTGTCGGCGCAGAGCTTGGCGACGTAGCCATGATGCTTAGGGCCATGAAAAATCCTGCGATCACGCGACGACCTCTTTACGACGACTCTTAAGCGGACGTTCAAGATCTTGCAGTACCGATTCTACACGCGAAGTTGCAGCTTCGGTCTGACTGCGTTCATGGGCACCCGGAGCAAATCGCGCAAAATCACAATTATCTAATTCGCTCAATAAAGTGTGTATCGTTTGATCTGGAATATTCATTTCATACAGCGCCGATCGAATTTGTTCACGTGATGCACCCAAGGATAAGGAAAAACGTTCATGTAAATAGTCCGTCATAATTTTATGGACATCTGCATAAAATTGGGCTGCCGTTTTGTTTTTTTCACCGCGCAACTGGCGTAATCGACGCTGGGCACGCGAAAGCGCACGTCGACTGATGTCTTCTGATTTTACTTGGCGGCGCAAAAGAGGAACAAATAGAGAAAACATGAAGGCAAAAGAAACGAATCCACCGTTCACGTAAAGTAATATTGGATTGAGATGTGCTGGACGATCATCTTTGAAATCTGATCGATAATGGGGAGGTCGCAACTGTCGCTGATCACCTCGCGTTGACGGTGTTGTGACAGCGGTCGTGGTGGATGAAGCCGCATCACCCGACGCCATAAAAGTTAAGGTTGAACTTTTTTCTTCACGGTAAATTTGGGCTTGTGGATCAAAATAACTAAAACTGAGAGGACCGATGTTGTATTGGCCGGGAGCGCTTGGAACCACCAAATAATCGCGCGTGATGCGCCCTGAAAGCGCACCTTGATCAAAGTGACGCTCGACTTTTGTTTCGGGATCAAAGGCTCGAAGTTTCGGGCCAAAATTAGGCTTTGGCAATTCTAGTTTAGAAATATTGCCGCTCCCGTTAACGCTGATGCGCAATGTCACCGGTTTACCTACTTGTGTACTGTTCGCTAAAAGTTGGGATTGAAATGAAAATTTACCGACATTCATTTGTGCAAAACTGGACGGACGACCTGCACTCGGTAGCGCTTTGGCATTGATATCTACGGGCACACTCGTCACATGATAATTACGACCTGTCGAAAAAAATGCGAACCCTCCTGATTGTGCATCAAGTGCAAAACTTCCAATGGTTACTTTGCCTTCATGCAGAGGGAACACCGCAAAACGCGCGACTTCGAATACTTGATACTCGATGCCATTGAATCGTTGAATACGCGGTGTAAGATTGGTGCGAGGACGTTCATCGCGTTCAAGCAACACTCCAGATAATTGTGGTTGAGAGAGATTTTGAATGTCTGCCAATTCTACACGGGATAGCAAAAATACGGATAGAATGACTTGCTCACCCACGTAAGCTTCAAATCGATCAGGTACAGCGCGCAATAAGATAGATTCTCCATTCGCTTCCAAGCTGTCAGACGGTGGCGTTGGGGTGGGAGCGGCTGACGGATGTCGACGAGCGGTTTGTGGGCCTGAATTGAAACCAAATCCAGAATGCGATCCAGAATCCACGATCTGGAGAGACAACAGTTTAGTGCTCACCAATTCATTTCCCAAGCGCGCAGAAGCGGGGCCAATTTGTGCACCACCGGTTTTGTTCGCCTGTAACAGGTAAGAATAGGTCAGAGTCATTTGAACTTTAGGCGCCGAACCAAAATTCATTACAAATGATTGGCCGCGCTGACTGCTGCGTCTAATCACCGAGAGATTGTCGAAATTCGGCTGCGTGAATTCAGGCTCACCATTTTGCCCTTCGACCGTAATCGTGATGTTGTAAGAAAAAGGTTCCCCTATCGGCACGGTATTGCTTTCGACCTCGGCGTCAATTGAGATTTTGGCGGCGGCCAAGCGCGGGGAAAAGCAAAGCGCAATGATCATCAACGACAAGAAATATTTACAGGAAGGCGGGAAGATCGGGAAGGAATTCTTTTTGAGTGGAGTCTTCGTGATTATCTCCGCTGTCTTTGAGAAATCAAAAAACCTTCCTGTCTTCCCGTCTTCCTGTGTTATTTTTCCAGAAAACATGGAAAATTTGAACGGCATCATCACCAGTCCTTATCCACCGGTTTTGATTTTTGTTTTTGTGGCTGAAAAATATTGAAACGCAGCGGTTTTTCTTCAGCTTTCAAAGCATCTAAAAGTTGCATGCGTTGTTGTTGCTCATCTTTTCGTTGATCCGGATTTTGTTCTTGTTTTGCTGGGTTCTGAGCGTCCTTTGTTTGAGGCTCGGGTTGATCAGAATTATTTTTATTTTTGTCTGACGCTTTGGGGGTTTCTGGTTTCTTGTCTTTATTTTGCTGATCTTGCTTGTCTTTGTTTTGATTGTTTTTGTCTTGCTCTTTTTTATTTTGGTCTTTTTGTTGGTCGTTTTTGTCCTTGTTCTTGTTGTCATCCTTTTTATCATTCTTATCGTTTTGATTTTTCTCTTTATCTTTTTGTGCTTGCAATAATTTTTGGGCCAACTCTAAGTTATATTTTGCATCGCTGTCACTCGGCATTTCGTGAAGCGCTTTTTTGTAGGAAACAATTGCCTCATCATATTTTTGTTGATCAAAAGCGGCGTTACCCAGCAAGTAGTGGGCACGTGCTCGCAATTGACTGTCTCCTGCGAGAAACACACGTTCCAACAGCGGTTTTGCACCTTGCGCATCACCTTTCTTTAGGAGCGCAAGCCCCTGATCGAGCCACAACTCGGGTCGATCCGCCACTTCACTTTCGGCCGCTTTGTAGGCATTGATCGCCTCGTCATATTTATTTTGCTCTAACGCAAAATTACCGGTTTCAACCTTGCTATTTTTAGCGGTAAGCCAACTTTTGGCTTTCGCCCAAAATGGGGAAGCATGTGCAGGTGCCGCGCAAGTCAAGGAAAATAAAAACATTAGTAATGAAAAAACAGCAGGTCGACGCCGGCGCGCCGAGATCGATAAGGAAAGAGCCAACATGAATACGCTAGGAATCAGTAACCATTGAAACCGATCGGTATAAACAATCTTGTACTTCGCTTCGTGTTCTTCGCGTTCGAAACTAGCAAGATCGCCGAGCAACTGTTCCACGCCCGTGCTTCCGCCCGAAGAAGCGACATAGCGTCCGCCACCCGCATCAGCGATTTTTTTCAGGATCCCCTCGTCCAAACGTGACAAAACGGTGTTGCCTTGATGATCTTTTAAGTAGCCGAGAAAAGTATTCTTATCATCATACATCGGAATGGGTTCGCCAGAGGTTGAACCAACCCCGACGGTAAATACACTAATACCTTTTCCGGCCAGTGTTTTGGCCGCAGCTACCGGATCACCTTCGTGATCTTCGCCATCAGTAATCACCACCACCACTTGACTCTTAGAACCACCACGTTCGCGCGCTTCGGTGAGCAGTTGTCCTGAAAGTTGTAACGCTTCAGCAATTGCGGTTCCTCCACGAGGAATGGTGCGCGTATCGAGCGCTCGTAAAAACACTTTGGCTGCCGCATAGTCATTGGTGAGAGGGCATTGCACAAAAGCTTCACCAGCAAAAGCAATAAAGCCCACACGATCACCATGTAACTGATCGAGCAATGACGACAATTCTAGTTTTGCTCGCGATAAGCGATCGGGCACCAAATCTCGTGCAAGCATCGATTTGGAAGTATCAATCGCAACGACAAGATCAAGGCCACGTCGAGTTTGCTTCACCGTAGAAGTTCCATATTGTGGACGCGCCAGCGCGACGACAGCCAACGTCATTCCTAAAAACAAAAAAACTGTTTTCATGGTGGTTTGAAATTGACTACGTTCGGCAAACAATGAGGATTTGGTTTCAGGATCAGTGATTTTTTTCCATGCGAGCGAACGTCGATGCGCTGAATACAAATCGAGCGCTAACCACAACACTGGCAACAACAAGCCCCATAGAAGTTGTGGTTGCGCAAATCTCATCAGCTTAGCGCCTCAGCAAAACGAGTCATGCGCAAGATTTGACCCGTAAAAAATAAAATTAAACCCGCAATCAAAAAATAAGGATAAAGTTCTTCTTTACTGGTGGTGCCTAATTCTTCGAATTTCGAACGCTCAAGATGATCAAGGGCGGCGTTGAGCCCCCGTCGCAACGACTCGCGATCTTCGGCTCGAAATGCCAGCGCTTTAGTTTGGTCCGAAATTTGTTGGAGCAATTCGGGATTAATCGCGACTTTCACATCGGCATAAACCATGTTGCCAAAAAGATCGCGCCCTTGTGGAAAAGGAACCGGGCCATCTTTGCCAATCAGAATGGTGTAAACACGAATGCCCAATTCTTTCGCAATCGAAGCTGCTTCTAACGGTGGCAACGAACCTGCGTTATTATCACCGTCAGTGAGTAAAATAATGACTTTGGTTTTGCTTGGCTGATCACGTAAGCGATTGACAGCAATACCCAATGCATCGCCGATGGCCGTGCCATCACGAATCACCCCCGTGCGCACGTCATTCAATAAATTGATGAGAACATTGTAATCGAGCGTGAGAGGAACTTGCGTATAAGCTTCACCTGCAAACACCACCAATCCCAAGCGATCGCTTTTACGTTGGGTGATGAATTCTGTCAGCACTTCCTTAGCAACAAATAATCGATTATTCGGCTTGAAATCTGCTGCTTCCATCGACCCCGATAAATCCAAAGCAAAAACGATGTCGATGCCTTCTGCCGCACCCTTGTCTGTCATCGATTCTGATTGCGGTCGTGCCGCAGCAATCACCAAAAATAAAAGACCAAGAAAGGATAACCACACCACAGCTGGTCGCATGAGTTCTGAAAAACTTGTTGGCAATGCAGAGGTAAGAGCCGTGTAAGAATAATTCAATCGAGGTGAACGATGTCGCCATTCTTGTACGACCGTAAGCGCCAAAATTCCAAGACCCAATAAAAGCATCCACGGTGTGCCAAAAATAAAACGGGTGGCTAAACCTTTGACCCAAAAACCATAAGCCAAAGCGAGCAACGTCTCACTAAGAATAAAAATTAAACTGAGCGGCGACATTCGTTCTATGCCGCCTCGCGTGAATGTGGGCCAGTGGTGACGGCGCTTTTGATTTCTGGAGGCCTCGTATGCCAAATCATGCTCTCGAAAAAATCCAACATTTGTAAAGGTTGTTGTGCCGCCGGAAATTCTTTGGCAAATTTCACTAAATCTGCGTGTTCTAACCAACGTTTTAAACCGTCACGATCCAATCCTGGTGCAGATAGCGTTTCAAGTTTCATAAGAAGCTCTGCGGTAGTTAAGTCGAGCGCGTTGATAGCAAAACGTTGAGAAAGATAGGCACGCACGATCTCTGTGGCTTCAAGATAAAATGGTTTGAACGCACCCTGATTTAGATAAGGTTTTTTTCGCAAATGTTGCAACAGCTGAAGGGCGGCTTGGTGGGGATCGATTTCGGGTATTTGCGGCGTTTTTACCACTGCAGGTTTTTTTTGTCGCCGTCGCCACAATAAATAAATCGACGTCACAACCAAAATGCCAGCTAGGGCTAAAAATGGCCAATAAAGCGCTTCGCGAATCGAAAGCGGCTCACCATCACTTTTGCGCTGCACTTGCGGCGCCGCCGCATTGGAATTTTGTGGATCTGGCGCTTGCACAGGTTGCGAAGCTGGCAACACACTGGTCACCGTGAGGGTTCGCGAATCAGCGGTAAATGTTTTTCCGGCAACATTGAATGGCAATGCCGGAGTAGAGAATTCGCCCGTTTCAAAAGCCGCAAGCTTAAAAACAAGTTCGTCGCTTACTTGTTTTGTGCCGTGCGTGATTCGACTTTTATCGATGAGTTCTAATTTACCAAAATCAATCTCAGTCGGAAGTTCGAGAGTATCATTGGCATCGTGCTTCACCGTGACTTTGAGTACGACGTGGTCACCCACTTGCGCGTGATCTGGAATCAACTCGGTGGTGATAACAGGCGCTGCCACAGGACCACTACTGGCTTGACTCGCTGCCTGAGCTGGTGTTTGCGCCCCAAATGCCAAAATTAAAAAAAGGGCAGAGCTCACAATGCCCTCTTTTGTCGTGCTCGAAAATATTGAAATAACTGCCGCGTGTAGTCTTGGCCATTCACAATATCGATGGGATTCATGCCTGCACGCCGAAATATCATTTGAATGCGTTCACGCTCAGTGGCAACGTTTTGTGCATAAGCATCACGCACCAGCGATGACGAAGTATCGATAAAACGTTCTTGTCCCGTTTCAGGATCACGCACCCACAAAAAACCAACATTGGGTAACGCCAATTCCATGGGATCGGTGATCCACACTGGAATCACGTCATGCTTTTTAGCAAACGCTTTCATGTGCGTGAGCTCTTGCATGCCGACAAAATCAGAAATCATGATCACCACAGCGCGTCGTCGTAAAACGCGGTCTGCCATGGTGAGCGCTTGATCCCAACGGGTTCCTTGGCCAAGGGGTCGTACTTCAAGAATATCATTGATGAGACGCAAGACGTGCTTGCGGCCCTTTTTAGGAGGTACAAATTCTTCGACACGATCTGAAAAGGCGATCAATGCCACTTGGTCGTTATTTTTAATGGCTGTAAAAGCAAACAATGCCGCCAGTTCTGCCGCTAAACGTAATTTTTCCCCGCGACGTGAACCAAAACGTTGTGACGCGGAAACATCAACCACTAATGCCAGCGTGAGTTCACGCTCTTCTACAAACTCTTTGACGTAAATGTCTTTGGAGCGAGCCGAAACATTCCAATCAATGCGCCGTACATCATCACCCAACTGATAAGGACGAACTTCAGAAAAAGTCATGCCTTGACCACGAAAAACGGACGCATAGTTGCCCGCAAACAGCGTGCCTACTTTGCGCCGAGCACCAATCTCAATACGTTTAACGCGCTTTAATGCTTCTCGGGAGAGCATGGGTTTAAGGCCTGCCTATCCTAGGGAATTTCAACTCCGTCAAATATCCGTTGCACCACATGTTCTGAACTGACTTCTTCAGCTTCGGCTTCGTAAGTCAAAAGCACGCGGTGGCGCAGCACATCAAAACCGATATTTTTAACATCTTCGGGCGTGACAAAACCCCGATGCCGCAAAAAAGCATGCGCACGCGCTGCCTGTGTCAGTGCGATCGTTGCCCGAGGCGAAGCGCCGTACTCGATCAATGGTTTTAGATCTTTGATGCGGTAACGATCCGGATCCCGCGTTGCTTGTACGATATTCAAAATGTAATCTTTTACTTTATCATCCATGTAAATTTGCGCGATAACTGATCGTGCTGAAGCAATTTGCTCAGGCGTAATCACTCGCGAAATTTCGGGAGTTTGTGGTCCCGTCATGCGATCCAAAATGTCGCGTTCTTCCGCCATCGTGGGATAACTCACCACCACTTTTAGCATAAAGCGATCGACTTGCGCTTCGGGGAGTGGGTAAGTTCCTTCTTGCTCAATCGGATTTTGTGTAGCCAATACCAAAAACGGATCGGGCAATTTAAAAGTAGTGTCACCAATGGTGACATGACGTTCTTGCATGGCTTCAAGCAAAGCAGATTGTACTTTTGCCGGTGCACGATTGATTTCATCGGCCAGCACGATATTTGCGAAAATCGGCCCGCGTCGCACAGAAAATTCACCACGTTGCGCGTTGTAAACGGTGGTGCCAATCAAGTCGGCGGGCAACAAATCAGGCGTGAATTGAATGCGGGCAAAATGCAAAGCGAGCGCATCTGCAACCGATTTGATGGCCGTTGTTTTGGCCAAGCCGGGCACACCTTCTAAAAGCACGTGTCCACCGGTTAAAAGCCCGATAATGATGCGTTCGATCATGGTGCGCTGACCCACAATCACACGCCCTACTTCGCTCAGCAGTCGATCGACAAATATCGATTCACGCTGCACCAATTCCGATAAGGCCGAAATTTCACGTGACATAAGATCCTCTCCCGAATTTACACCCGAGTTTCATCAGCAAATCTGGTCATATTTTGTGACGGCCCTTACTCCATTTAACGCCGTGCTGACAACAGGCGATCACCTTGCAATATTTCCGTTTTTGTTGCCGCCACACCTCATCTACTATCCCTTGACAAGGTTCACTAAACTCTCGAGCGTGCATTTTTATCCTAAGGAGCTGCTGCTTGAGCGAGTTTATGGGATTTGTCACCACTGATTTTGCCGCCTATGAAACACGCAAGTGGAGTTCAAACGCGTTCACCTTAGAACGCCTTCGCGTCAAAGAAAAATTACAGATGATCGGCAGAGAAATGCAGCGTCGTTTCGGTGAGCAACTCGCCAAAGCAACGTTGCATTTTTCAGATGAATTTCCGAGCATGCTCAACGGTAAAAAAGTAGAAGCGCAATGGTTGTATTATTGTCGCGCCGAACAAGCCGCCAATGAGCTGACTCAATTTCTAGAAAAAACACAGCTGACATCCGATAAAGTTTTTCAGCTCGCACCACAAGAAAAGCATGTGGCTCTTTCTCTGTATATTGATCATGAGGCGGTTCACCTCGGAGTTGTTTTACACCCAGGAGCCTGGGTGGATCGGCATAATTTCAGTGCTCGTCTGCGCCATTCATGGCATCGCGAAAGCTTCATTCAAATGGCGAACAAAGCACCGCAAATGCTCACCTTCGGTTTCGCAGATGAACAAAAACCACTTCATGAGATCTCGGCATCCGCGCTTGAGTCACTTGCTGAACCCCTGCACCAAGATGAACGTCAATTTGTCGTGGGCGCTCGTTTTTCGGCGAGTGAGGTGATGACGAAGGGTGCAGCCTTTGCTGAAGAAATTTTTTCATTGGTTTCACTGCTGGTTCCCATTTACCTTTTTATTGCTTGGGACAAAGAAAATGACCACATCGAGGTCAGCAATCAAATTCGCAAAGAAAAGGCCGAACAGAAAAAGCAGGTGTCTGGCTTCAAAAATGGCGATAAGGTGCGCATTGTTTCGGGTCTATTTTCAGGGCGTAACGGTATTATTCAAGCCATTGACGGAAAATCACAAGTCAAAGTGAAAATTGGGCGGCTCGCGATTACCGTTTCAGGAACTGACTTAGCTCCTTTATAAGCGCTTTGCGCGATTCGTTACTCCTTTATAAAAACTGTTAATTTAATCTTGGGTGCATTCACCACGATAATCTATATGGACACGGGTGTATCGTGGCCCGAGGTGCATGTTTTTGTTACTTAATATCAAGCGATCGCAGGTTTTTGGGGTGTTGTGTTTCATGCTCGTCGTGAACTGCACTGAAAAGCCATCTTCTGTTATCACACCTGACGCTATCTCTATCACGCTTACTTCTGACGGGAGTGCCGTTCTTAGAAAAAATGGCGTTGAATTTAAGTTTGAGTTGATTTCAGGCATTTATGACAAATTCTGTGAAGGACACAATCAAGTTGATCATGATCCGTGGAGCGTTGGCATCAATCAATTTTCACCAGTACCCCATCCCCTAAAAGTCATCGAGTACAGTGCCTGTCGAATTATTGCCACTTCCGTGCAAGCCAACGGTGTCACCTACGTCGCCGATACACCTTTTGCTTTTACCAATAACGACTATGCACCTTTGGCATCAGCTTTTCGTGCCAAGGCAAGTTCATCTGCGAGCCGTGACGACGTGTCGCCGATCTCATTTTTTGGCAATTTGAAAACCAGCGATCACACGCTTAGCAGTAATTTCATTCTTACGTTGTATACGTCAGACGATGTCAATTTAGTAACGCCGAGTGTTTACGCCACTTATGGCAATACGAATTCGATAACAGCGCAAGGCACGATGGAAACTGTGCCTTCACCCAACTATTCGGCCGATCTGAGTTCAATTACGATATCCGTAAGCGCTACAAACACTCTCATGGCAGAAACGGGAGCTCTGGTTTTGGTTGCCGCAAATGGTGCGCAAACAGGTGAACGTTATGTCGTCGTGACGGGCGCACCCGCAACAGATATTGCTTCTTTGATAAATGCATTTGGTGACTACAACAGCGCCAATGTCATTTCAGGTTCAATCAATATTCCTATCGCCAATTTGTTCGCACTGGGAACGCAATTACCCACTCAGAATACCGTTCTAATTGCTCACAAACTCAATGATATTATTTCTATTGAATATATTACTGTGAGTGCCGTTTCTCCTTAATAAACCTCAGTTCGGGATAATTTTGTCATGCCAAAGTGGCGCGCACCCTTGAAAGCAAGTAGTCTTTTTTAAGTAACACTCAATGACCAAATTACGTCTGCTTCTTGTTGATCCTGATACACAGAGTCTGAGCGTCATGGAAATGTCGCTCAAACAAGCCGGCTTTTTAGTTGAGATTGCAACCACCGGAGCAGATGCTTTAGAGAACATTGAAGGCATTTTGCCCGAACTCATTTTGTCCGACACCGAACTTCCAGATCTGGATGGTTTTGAGTTTTGTAGGCGATTGAAGCAAAACCCAAGAACCGCACAAATTCCATTTATTTTTCTTACCAACCAAAAATCAATTGAACACAAAATTCGCGGCCTGGAATTGGGCGTCGAGGATTACCTCACAAAGCCAATTTACATTAAAGAAGTGGTGACACGAATCAAACTATTATTCGAAAAACGAGCCAAGGAAAATCTTGAACGCCGCGATAACAAAATTAATTTCTCAGGACGTTTGGCTGACATGGGAGTCGCCGATTTATTTCAGACCATAGAGATTGGTCACAAAAGTGGGGTTCTTCACTTATCGACCACACCACAAGGGAACCAAACGGGCACGATTTATTTTCGCGACGGCCAAGTCGTTGACGCCGAGCTGGGTCAATTGCGTCATGAACGGGCGGTCTATCGATTACTCACTTGGCAACAAGGCCATTTCGAAATGGAATTTCAAACCATTGAGCAACCCACCATGATCGAAATGTCGACGGCGTCTTTGCTTTTGGAAGGCATGCGCCACTTCGATGAGTGGTGCCATTTTACGGAGCAACTTCCGTCGCTACAAACATGCATGAAAATCAATTACCACCCATTAAGCGAGCGCCTGGCCGAAATACACGATGATGTGAATGGGATTCTTCGTCTGTTCGATGGCAAACGCACTTTGCTCGAGATCATCGATGAATCCAATCGCAATGACATCGTTGTTCTAGATGTCATTGCGAAGCTCTACCGACAAAATTTCATTCAC
>Ga0207120_1098_pt1 | contig 18604 bp, 15 predicted proteins | sample Alteio_BWMinHeat_40_FD_153509 | JGI IMG/M metagenome (GOLD analysis project Ga0207120, IMG submission 153509) | Enriched cells from forest soil in Barre Woods Harvard Forest LTER site, Petersham, Massachusetts, United States -... | ecosystem: Environmental > Terrestrial > Soil > Temperate forest >...
CTTTGCCTAATAAAATGAAAGCCTCACCTACACCCATGTTACTACCAGTTACTCCAAAGGAATTAATCCCTGCGACATCAAGTTTTCCATCTCGGTTAAAGTCACCAGTGACAAATGAATCAATACTACTATTGAAGTGCGAATAAATGGGAGGCATAAAAGTGCCATCAGGATAACTCAAATAAGTTTCTACGGATCCGCCACCAACATCAGCAGCACCAGCAACAACATCTGATCTCCCATCGCCATTAAAATCTCCAGTAATGACTGAGTTGCCTACATGATATAATGCATTTAAATCATCATTAGAGAATGGTTGAGGTGGAAGAAATATTTGTGTGGAACAACTCGCTTTTTCGAATAGTACAGTTTTTGTTAATGTGAAATCACCAAGAAAGTCGCCAATTTTAGCAGTGATAGTTTTCAATCCTGCAGAAGTAGATGTTAATGTAGCTCTGACAATTCCACTCGCGGTAAAATTAGGAGTGCCATTACCATTATAGGTTTCATAGTGAACCGTATCGTTCGATCCTGATACAGACAATTCAACTCGCTTTCCGTCTATTGGATGATCGTTTTTATCTTTGACAATCACTGTAATAATAATACTGGTGACACCATCGGCGACTCCAGTGTCAGGGGTCACTATTAAGGTTGTGTAATTTTTGTTCGCTTTCACTTGCGAACCTAATTGGCAGCCCAGCTGAGCAAAGCTGATATAGGTGACTAAAGCCACAGACATTAAATGGTTCAACAGGTGGCCCTCAGGTTCGAAGCCCGATGCTCTATTCAGCTGAGCTACGAGCGTGTGAGGGTAATACTAACAGCGACCCTCACGACCGTAAATATTTATTTAGAACTCTACCGGCGCGCACAGTAAGAAAGTGACTCACACATGGCTGGATTTATTCATGTCCGACTTTTCCGATGACAGTGATTTTTGATAGGTATAGAAATTACTGGCGGCGATTTTTGATAGGTGTTAAATATGCACGATGCTCCATCGTTACCTCAGCGCGCAGGTTTTAGAAGATGCACAACGAAAAATGGTGTTTATCGGCGGTCCTCGTCAGGTAGGAAAAACTACTCTTTCGACCACGCTTCGCCCTAAAACAGAAACAACATATTTAAATTGGGATATCTCTGAACATCGTACAGCGATTCTAGACGGAAAACTTGGCGTTTCACCTTTGCTGGTTCTTGATGAGATTCACAAATATCGACGCTGGCGCGGTTACCTCAAAGGCCTTTATGATGCGATGCAAGTTTCCCCTGGGGCTCAACGCCAAATTATCGTCACCGGGTCAGCAAGGCTGGATGTTTATCGCTATGGCGGAGATTCGCTACAAGGTCGCTACCATTATTTGCGTCTTTTGCCCTTAAGCGTTGCTGAGGTCAAAGATGAAACAGCTTTTAAATCATTGCTATTTTATGGTGGTTTTCCTGAACCATTTTTGGCTCATTCGGCAACTCATAGTAAACGCTTTTCACGCGAATACCGGGCGCGACTGGTGCGTGAGGATATCCGTGATCTCGAAGCCATCCAAGATCTTGCTACGATGGAGCTAATGTTGGGGCGACTGCCCAAATTGGTAGGGAGTCCACTTTCTATTAATAGTCTCAGAGAAGATCTGCAGATAGCCCATCGCACTGCCGAAAAGTGGCTTGACGTATTTGATCGCATTTACGCAACATTTCGCCTCACACCACTTGCAGGAAAAAAACTACGCTCCGTCAAAAAAGAAAAAAAGTTGTATCTATTCGATTGGACCAACATCGATGACAACGGCGCGCGTTTTGAAAATCTGGTTGCAGTTCATTTGCTAAAACATGTTTTTTTCAAACAAGACACCTTAGGTGAAGAGGTCGATTTGTGTTATTTTCGTGATTCAGACGGGCGAGAAGTCGATTTTGTGATCACTGAAAATGGCCACCCCATCATCCTGGTTGAATGTAAATACTCAGAACAAAATATTAGTCAGTCTCTACGCTTCTTGCACACCAAATATCCGCGTGCCGCAGCCTGGCAGATTTATGCGAGTGGCACCGGAGATTATCAGAGTAAAGAAAGAATTCGTGTCGCCCATGCTACAAAACTGTTGAAAGACCTGACGTAATGAGTGCGAACGCATTTTATTGCAAAAAAATTGAACATGAGTTTGGAAAAACGGGAAGATTCCACTATTGGTGCATTTCTATTGTGAGAGAATAACTGCAGTTGATGACGCCAATGAGAGCGTGCCTTTGTAAGGTTGTTTGTCTTTGCTCTGAGGTTGGGCAATGACATCTTCTAAGCCGCTGTTTGTATAATCGTTTCCATACGCCATTGAATCGCTACTCAAACGTGCTTTCCAAGTACCCCCACTTGGCAATCCGATGTCGTAAGCAAAAAAAGATTTTTCTCCGAAATTGGCAACCACGACAACGTCATCGCCTGGCCCGCCGGTGTCCCAACGATGAAACGCTAACACTTTTGCGTTGTCGTTTTGGTGAAAGACAGCAACATGATCGCCGGTGAGTCCACGTGTATAACCCGCAAGATTGCGACGTATGCGGATCAGATCACGATAGAAATTTCGAATACCTGAGAAGCTAATTTCGTTTGTCCACATAGGAAATGTGCCATTGGGAAATGCGAAAGTTTGGCTTTCAAGAAATTCCTGACCTTGAAAAATCATCGGTATGCCAGGAGCAGTCATTACCATCGCCGCTCCTAAAGTCGAGCGCTTGCGTGCGCGGAGACTGGTAGGATTTGTCGCATCAATACGCGCCGGAATTCGAATCTGGCCTTGCCCGGGTATTGGCGTTCTAGAGGCATCTTTCACTGGATGCCCGACTTCATCATGGCTCTCAGTAAAGATCAGACGATGGCTGCCACGATCGTTATCCACTTGCAGAATGGCATTGGCTACGCTGGTAAGATCAATATCTGATGGCATGGTCGCAGCGACCGCGCTATTGATCGCGTAATGAAAAGCATCCCATCGGGAGTCAAAACCCAAGCCACCCTGACTTGTCGTGTTAGTGGTATCACTACTTCGTTCAAAATCTTCAGCGATACTGATGGCGCCGTGAGTATGCGTCCAATCATTGGCTGTTCGCAGCAATGCTTGGCCCGAGGCATTGTCTCCGTTATCTGTCTCTTGTTGTTTTGTCGCATCCCCTGGCACACAGTCTGGCGCAACACAATCAATAAAACGACGGATATACTTGGCGGCATCCCAGCGAAAACCATCCACTTTGTATTCATCTAAATACATCGCTAGATTGCCGACGATAAAATCGTGTATCTGGCTGCGGCCAAAATCAGGTCGTGGTCCGTAGCGGGTGAAACCATGCTCGTTGGCATAAAAATAAATACCATCAAGGCCCAAACATTGGCCATCATAACAGATGAGATCATTGTTACGCGCGCAATGATTGAAAACCACATCAAGAATAATGCCGATACCACGCGCATGAGCCGCATCGACGAGCGCACGTAAATCGTTAGGATTGCCGTAAGTGTGCTCGAGCGCAAAAGGCGAATCAATGCCGTAACCCCAATCGATGTCACGAAGATTTTCGTGAACCGGAAGAAGCTCGATCATGTTCACACCGAGCTCGGCAAGATCATCGAGCTTCGCGCTCACTGAGGCGAAGTTTCCTGGTAGCTGACCATTCAGCGGATTAAAGCTACCGATATGAAGTTCGTAGATCACCATTTGATTTATTGGTGGTGACGCAAATTGGGCATGCCACTGATACGAGGGATCGACAATGACGCTCGTTCCATGCGGACCAGACATTTGGCGAGCACGAGGATCGATGCGCGATAATTTTTCGCCACCCTGCAAAATCACGTAGCGATAATTCTGCCCCGCATGCGCACCCGCAACCTCGCCAGAAAAGATGTCTCCGCTACGAACGAGCTCATTGGTACTGTCACTAAATCCATTAAAGTCACCGGCAACAAAAACCTTATCTGCGTTGGGTGCCCAAACGCGAAAAATGACACCAGTTGAAGTGAGCGTACTTCCAAGCGGAGTATTGGAGATCGAAGAAGAGACAGAGTTCTGTGGATCGGTGGATGTTGTGAGCGGCCCAGCAACATGTTTTGAAACACACGCCATTGGTAACAATGAGAGAATGCTAAACAGCAAACAGCCGATTGAATTGAGGCAAATTGTGCGCATAATTGCGGGCATCACTAAGCAGATTTGTGCGAGTTTAACAAGACAACAATTCGCCTCGCGCTCGACAGAGTAAGTGTAAAGCACATTTGGGGAAGCACATAATTCATCGAGCACGCTTTCCTTGGGCCCTACAGCCGCCCCAAAAAACGAAACATAAGCGAGCGGTAGCGATGATACTTTATCATCGCCATGCACAGAAGTGTGCAAGCGAGTGGCCAGTATGTGTTTTACACAAGTACCTACGAAGTAAAAACCAGCGATGCATGAATCAGAAATATGGTTTTATTTTGCAAACTACTTCATTAGCTACTGGGGTCATAATACATCGGAGACGCAGTAATTTTGTTCGCATCGCGGATGAGTGACACCTCGACATTGAACAAGTTTTCCCCCGCATTGAACTTTGGACGCCTCTGCATCAACTTTTGCCTTTGCCTCGGAATTGATAGCACGCGCGCAGGTGCAAATCGTTTGTCCAGCAATAACGCACTGACTCTTGCCGGTCACGCAGCTTTGCGATGAATCGAGCAACGTTAGGAAATCCGCGCTCGTATCAGGTAGCGTGTGACCACAACCAAACACCATCGTCATAGTCACGGCCCATATTATACGTTTCACAATTGCTCCAGCTTCAGTCCAGCATGTGAAAATCTCAATTTGACGCAGAAACAATAAATTGAATTTAGAAAAATTTATTCGAAACACCCAATATCAATAGCAATGACCGTCCAACAAATTACACACCGGCCTACTCGGCGGACACTTACCACAATCTTGCGTGGTTTCTCGCCCACAAACCAGACCCTGAATAGTGCCACATTCTCTTCCATCACAAAAGTGTGAACCCAGGCATTGGCAATTACAGAAAGAACAACCATAATCCCCGTTACACTGTGCCGTTTGCTGACCAGTCGGGTAACAATGGTCAGTCCAATTCCCGCCACTGCATGTAAAGTATTCACAAGGCCCAGCCGTAGGAACATCACTATCATCATTCACAACTTGTGGTGTACCGTTGCTACATACGTTCTTCTTGCAATCTCCTGGTGAGGTGTCTGCCGGGTGATCTCCGTCATCATTCTCAAAACCTGGGTTGCCGTTGGCGCAAATCGGTCTGAGGCAATCTCCCGGAGCATCTGGAGCAATTTTGCCGTTATTGTTGTAGATAGTCGGGGTACCACCATCTGGTCCACACCAAGCCTCCTTACAGTAACCTGGATCAAGCGGCAGGTCTCCGGGATTGGGTGCGGTGGTAATACCATCTGAACCACACCAAGATTTTCGGCAATCGTTAGGTGGTGTAGTATCCGGGGGAATTCCCCAACGTGGATTGTCGGGATTGGGATCTGCGATCTGCTTTGCAGTTCCACCCCAGCATGCCCAAATATAACAAACACTTGCCTGACCCTGATGCGCACTCGGCGCTAAAGTGTCATCTGCAACTGCAGTTGCAGGAGTTCCAACCGCGCTACACTGCCACGAAGTACATTCAGGCGGCTGTGTTTGCGTAATAATATCAGTGGCATCATACACCGCTTGCTCAAATCCACCGATGCACAGAAACTTTTCGCATTTTTGCAATTTGCTTTGCGTCAAAGTGCCATCGGGTTTGTCTAAATGCGAACATATTCCGTTATTGCATTGTTGCGCACGACAAACAGTATCTGAGCCACAATCGGTTTGCGTTTGGCAGCTTGCACAAACATTTTTGCTGCAAAGATTATTTTTGCAATCCGCCGCCGCCGTACATGCTTTCCCTAAAGCGCACGTTGCGCAATGGATGCCACCACAATCCACATCACTCTCGTCTTGATCTTTCACACCGTCGCTGCAGGTTGCCGTAGTACACACGGTATTGATGCATACCGAATTCTGACAATCGTCGTTCACTTTGCAATGTTGCCCCACAATGCATTGAGCGCAGTTTCCGCCACAATCAACATCGGTCTCGCGACCGTCACGTACATGATCAGTGCATGTAGGTTCAACGCAAACATTTTTGTAACAAAGGTGATTGGTACAATCTGTACCCGCCTGACACGCGCGACCATCCAAACATGTCGGGCATATTCCACCACCGCAATCAACGTCGGTCTCGAGTCCATTTTTCGTGCCGTCTGTACACGAACTTGTTGTACAAACGTTACTTGTGCATATTCGATCAGCGCAGTCATTGCCGATTTGACAATGTTTACCATGCGCGCACCCTGGACAATCGTTTCCACCGCAGTCGATATCGGTTTCATTGTTGTCGCGCACATGGTCAGTGCAACTTTGCGCCGCAGCCGTAATCGCCGCACACACTTGATTCTGGCAGAGTAAGCCCGTTTCACAATCGCTGATTTGTTGGCAATGTTCACCCGTCGTGGCATGACGACAACTCAATGATGCACTCGACAACACCGCCGCACAAACGCAACTCCATAAATAAAAACGCTTGATCATCAATTCCCCCGGAAAAATGTAAACATCAAACTTCCTAAATCTCGTGGCTTTAGCCGATTAATTTTCGTCCCGCATTGGTCCCTCACAGCATTCGACACCGTCCACACGCCCTGCGGATCTTTGTATTTTGAACTACAACCCGAATGACCGGCATTGGTTGTTTTTAAAAGATAAAATCGTTTAGATTTTTGATAACAGCTTGTTCAATACCGGGGTCGAGTACACGTTTGCCTGTTTTCGCACAATCGCTAGCATCGGGTGTAGGATTAGGAACTGGTGTTGGATCATCAGCCGAACAAACGGCTCCAGAAATGATCAACTCATACGGTGGCAAATGTATATAGCCCGCAAGGCCGCGACGTCGATACATTGATGTGGCTGAAGATGTGGCAGTAGCAGAACTAGGATCAAGGGTGAAAATTTGCTTTCGTGGACGGCTTGTGTCCCAATCTGTTTGATCTACGGCCGAAGTTCTATCCACTCCCCCAAGTAGCCAGATTTTCGAATTGAGCAATAAGAAGCCGAAGCCGACTTCGTCGAATAACATTGTTGGTATCATCGGATCGTGATTGGGCAGGCCTTGGATTGATGTAACGGCAACTTTGCTTAGTTGCAGGTTGGCGTCAAAAGTAAACGTTTGCAGGGTTTGGGCTTCGTGATCAAACATACCAAGTGCGCTGTAGAGTGTTTGACTTGAATAATCGTAATCTAGGCCTTGAAAGGCTTGACCCACGAGAAGATCCTTCCACGAACTCGTATTAAGCGTATTTGCAGACGTCACACCACTTTCAGTTACTACCGCAGTAAGAACCGGATATGAACTATTAAACGTTAACATATTGGAATTATGATCTTTGCTTGAACTCAGACCGCCAACTAAAAATACTTGCCGCATATTGCCTTGGTGAATCAGCACTCCCCGCTGGCCAAACAGCGGCAATGGCTGTGGAGTTAGCTGATTATCTTGCATATTACCCACAAGCGTAAATCCACTCAGCTGGCCCAAAGGTTGTGCTTGCGATAGAGGGTTAGAGACGGTTGCTTGGCGAACTAAAGAAGAAGTTCCATCTTTAGTTCCATCTTCGGTGCCACCAAAATAGTAAATATTAGTACCATCTGCCACAACGGCAGCGCCGTAAGCCTCTTTGCAAAAACATGGATTAGTGAAGTTACAAGCGGGTGTCTTAGGAGGGCACTGCAACTTTAAATCCCAAGTGGTATCGCCCGTACCTGCGTTCACTTCAAAGCCAACTAAATTATTATCTTCGTCCAGAGCGGAATATTCGTAAGTGGTTTCAGCCGCAGCGCTAGATACAAATGCAGCTGGATTAATCGTAGTGTCATTAGCTCCCCCCACCACATATAGATATCTTCTGCCGGTATTATCCGCAGCAACAACTACTGAGGGATTTCGCCGTGCAGTAGTTAGTTGTAATTTATTCGTATCACTGGTGAGCGGTGCGAAATTGCTCGGTCCTGCTCCTGCTGCATAAATCACAAAAGGATAAAGTCCATCATGATACGCCACCGGCACCGAAGGTTGGTTGGTGGGCACAGAAGCGCGTAAATGATAAACACCTGCTGGCAGCGAAGCTTGTAATCTCGCCGCATTCACAGCCATTAATTGAATCGCTTGATCCGCCGATTTTGTCGAATTGCACCAAAACCGATTCCCCCATTTTTCATCCCCATTAGCGCTCGGACTCAACTGCACTCCACTGACAACTTGATAGCTATCATCCAAGAGCTGAAAGCTCGCGCCTAACAAATTGCAACCATAGATGTTTGTTGCACTCGTCGGTGTGTTTCCCAATTGCTCCTGATACACGATGTCTGGAATTTGGCCGGTAACTAAAACTCCTAACTTGCCTTGCGCAAATGCTTCATTGCCTTGGCTACCCATCGCTAAATCGTAGTTTCCAGTTGTAATCACGCTGAGACCGTCTGGTGTTTGATAGCGGTAGCCTTTGTTTTTAGAATCCAATCGCACAAACGTATTTAACTGCACCCAGCTTTGAGCAATCGGATCGGGATTGGTATCGACAAACAAATCAGGCACCGTGGGTAATGACACTCCATTGGCACGTGCATCACCAAACACATCCAAAAATGCTCCGGATGTATTCGACAAAATCGCATTCGGACTGGTGCGATATATCGTCGCTGTTAACGGCGCCACATTGAATGTCTTATCCGATGACAACGCTGCCGCGCACGCACCCACTTGCACTGCTATCTTTCCGTGCGCTTTGCTGCTCAACGTATTTGATGGAATTGTTACATCAATGCTCGAGTTATCGTTAACTCCACTCGTCGCCGTCGCGGTATATAGCGTACTCGCATTTCCATCTACCGTGACCTGCGCGCCGCTCGGCAGATTCTGTCCTATGACACGCAAAGTAATTGTCGCATTGTTCGGCACCGTCGTTGGATCGCCGTGTAACTTCGGTCCAAAATCGTAATCTTTTATGGCGGGCGCCTCTACCACATTCACAGAGAATTTATCTGACACACTGGCGCAGCCATTCCCGTTGTCGGCTGACACTGCATATTTCCCCAGCCCAATATTGATCGGCACTGGAACGGTGATCGATGTACCATCCGCAGCATAAGTTGCATTCACGATATTCGCACTCGAACCAATCAACGCCACCTTTGATTTTTGCAGATTACTTCCGTGAATCACAAACGATGTCGTCAAATGATTGATGCAAATCGCACTATTATCCACACCAGTGATTGTCGGTGGCTCGATCACATTCACTGCATTGCTCAGTGTTTGCTTCACTCCCGAAGCATTGGTGATCACTACATCATAGTTGCCACCCCCCAGCGTTTGCGTAGGCGTAACAGTAATCGAACTTGCACCTGCATCTACACTTACACTCGTCGCATAACTTTTCGCAGCATTATCGTGTGGAACCAACACCACACTCGGCGTTACAACCTTGTTATTATTGATTAACGTATTGTGTGCAGCATTCGTCGCCAATTTGATTTTTGTAGTTGTACTATTCAAACTACAAACACTTTGCGATCCAGTATCCGCACTCGACACTGTCCATACCCCCTGCGGATCTTTGTACTTCGATGAAAGAATGCAACCAGAATTAAACAAACTGACAGCGCCCATCACCACAAATAAATGTGTCGTATTTTGGAAAAAGTGGAAAATCGACTGAATATTTGAAGTTCTAAATTTCACCTGCTTAGTCCTCCAGAATTTTCTCAAAACGCGCTTTGTTAAGGACGAATGCCCTAGCACAAACAATAACCCCTGGCCAGCGCGGAATGTGTCCTAAATTGAGACATTGTGAGGTAACAAAATACCTAGTTTATCCAAAGAAAAAATTAAAAAGGAAAACGAGAAGGCAGAAGAAAAAGTTTTTTAGGAATCCAGGAACCCAGGAATGCAGGAAGTCTTGGGCAATCAAGACACCGACCTGTTTTATTTCGATGATGAACTTGGAAAAAAGTTGATCTGAAAATTTAAAAAATTCTTGGGTTCTTGGGTTCCTGAGAAATGTTTTTTTATTTTAATAATGGATTTAACAGTCATAGACAAGATGCTCATTGTTATAATCGCCGTCGTTGCCAAACCAGCAACAGATCATCATCGATGGGTGTGCTGCTTTTCAAAATAAAACGTGGGGTCTGTTTAAGCGTGTCGACGCCTTCTCCGTTCACAAACGAAGGCGCGGTTTTCCCGCCGATAAAACGAGGGGCGATAAAATGATGAAGTTCATCCACCAAATCCGCATCAAAAAAACTACTGACTAATGTTGGCCCCGCTTCAAGCAGCACACGCATCACACCCAGTTCATCTTGCATGCGACGCATCACGGCCAACACATCGACGTGTGCATCCTTCATTGGCATGCGCCAAACTTTGGCTCCAGCAGCGATCAAGGCTTGTTCTCGCTGAGCCGCTGCACCTTCACTTGTGACAATCACACAACCCGGCGCAGGGCCAGCAATGACTTGTGCATTTGCCGGTGTTTTCAAATGTGTATCGAAAACAACACGCAACGGTTCATAACCATCATTTTGTCTCGCTGTCAGTGCTGGATCATCGGCGATAATTGTTCCTACTCCGGTGAGTACAGCTCGCACGTGACTACGTAACTGACGTCCCATCGCACGCGCCGCTTCATCGGTAATCCATTTAGACTCACCATTTTTTGTCGCAATACGACCATCCAGCGAGGTTGCCACTTTCACCACAATATAAGGACGTTGCTGGCTCAACGATAATTTGAAATCATCAATCAACGCCGCACATTCTTCTTCGCAAACTGGGCCTTCTACGGCAATTCCATGCTGGCGCAGCCAATCAACACCTTTTCCTGCAACGCGTGGATTCGGATCGATGCAACCAAAAACAACTTGCTGAATCCCAGCGCGATGGATCGCTTCGACGCAAGGTGGTGTGCGGCCATGATGAGCATGCGGTTCAAGCGTTACCACCAAAGTACAGTCATTGAGATCAAGATGTTTTTGCTCAGCTTCATGCAATGCCACGATCTCAGCATGAGGTGCTCCTGCATGGCGATGATAACCGGTAGCAATCACTTCATTATTTTCGTTGACGATGATCGCACCCACGGTGGGATTAGGCCCGGTGCGCCCAAATGATCGCTGTGCTTCAGCGATGGCCATGCGCATATACTGTTCATAAGAGCGCATGGAGTCAGAACTCATCCGACTGGATCTTTATCTTGCAGTTCTTTGAGCTCACTCACAAAATCACCGATGTCTTTAAAAGCGCGGTAGACCGATGCAAAACGCACGTAAGCCACTTGATCCAAAGCGTACAGACGACGCATCACTGCTTCACCCACTTGCGTCGATGAGATTTCATTTTCACCTGCTTCTTGCAGTTGGTATTCAATTTCATTCACAATACGTTCGATGGTGCCCAATGATATCGGTCGTTTTTCGCATGCTTTGCGCAAACCCGTAAGAATTTTCATGCGCTCAAAAGTTTCGCGACGTCCATCTTTTTTGACTACCATGGGCATCAACTCTTCGATGCGCTCATAGGTGGTAAAGCGTTTGGTGCAACTTTCGCAAATACGGCGGCGGCGAATCTCAGCTCCGTCTTTGGTTTCACGCGTGTCGACCACGCCGCTTTCTGCGCTACCACAAAACGGACACTTCATGCTTTCACACGCTCATATTTCAAGATCTTGATAAAGTGGAAATTTCAGGCAGAACTCACGCACTTCATGTTTAATCTTTTTTTGTTTAGCGTCGTCATTTTTTGCTTGCAACGCTTGATCGATAAAAGCAGCGATTTGCAGCATTTCTGGCTCTTTCATAAACCGTGTGGTCACCGCGGGTGTGCCAATGCGAACGCCACTCGTGATCGTTGCGGGGGTGGGATCGAATGGAATTTTATTCTTGTTCACTGTCATGCCACACGCATGCAGCAATATTTCTGCATCTTTACCGCTCATATTTTTAGTTCGCAGATCCAGCGCGAACATGTGATTGTCAGTTCCGCCCGACACCACGCGAAATCCTCGCTTACTCAATTCGTTCGCTAATATTTTTGCGTTACTACAAATTTGTTTTTGATAAGTTTTAAATTCGGGTTGCAGCGCTTCTTTAAACGCCACCGCTTTGGCAGCAATCACATGCATCAACGGCCCACCCTGAATGCCAGGAAATATACGTGAGGCTAAAGTTTTTTGTTCCGCTTCTTTGCTCATCACCATCCCCGCTCGCGGGCCACGCAAAGTTTTGTGAGTGGTGGTGGTTACAAAATCAGCGTGAGGAACCGGACTTGGATGCTCGCCTGCTGCGACCAGGCCGGCAATATGCGCCATATCCACCAGCAGCTTCGCACCCACTTCACGCGCGATATGGCCAAAGGCTGCAAAATCAATGATGCGAGAGTACGACGATGCGCCCGCAATGATCAATTTCGGACGCAAAGATTTGGCCAACTCACGCACTTGTTCATAATCAATGCATTCATCCTTCTCACGTACTCCGTAAAAACTTGCGTGATATAATTTTCCCGAAAAATTTACCGCAGCGCCATGCGTCAAATGGCCGCCATGTTCTAAGCTCATCGCTAAGAAATGATCACCAGGCTGCAACGTCGACATGAAAACAGCCATATTCGCTTGCGAACCTGAGTGCGGTTGCACATTCACATAATCGGCGGAAAATAATTTTTTCGCGCGCTCGATGGCAAGGTTTTCGACCACATCGACAAATTCACAACCACCGTAATAACGCTTACCCGGATAACCTTCCGCATATTTATTTGTGAGCACGGTGCCGGCTGCACAAAGCACCGCGCTCGAAACAAAATTTTCACTAGCGATCAGTTCGAGGCCTTCTTGTTGCCGTGTTAATTCCTGACAAACCGCAGTATAAACTTCACGATCCGCGTCGCGTAACGCACCTAAATTGACGCCACTCATTGTTTGTCCTCGATGCTTTTTATCTTGTCGACGCGCGTGCTGTGCCGCCCACCCTCAAACGAGGTTTGCAAAAAAACCCGCATACATTCTTCGGCGACGCCGCTTCCCAAAACACGTTCACCCAAACACAACACATTCGCGTCGTTGTGTTGACGCGACATCTTAGCGGTATAAGCATCATGAACCACTGCCGCTCGCACACCACGAATTTTATTCGCTGTCATCGCCATACCGACGCCCGTTCCGCACACTAAAATTCCCATTTCGGCTTGGCCTTTCGCCACTGCCTCAGCTACTTGCACCGCGCTATCTGGATAATCTACAGAAACACCATCATTAGGGATAAATTCGATGGTTTGATAATGAAGGTCTTTAACAACCGATACCGCCAAAAGACCTAGGTGACGACCGGCGTGATCGCTGCCAATTGCGATACGCATTATGCTTCTTTTTGCGACTTAATATAAGTCACAGCATCAGCAACCGTACGAATTTTTTCGGCGTCGGCATCAGGAATTTCGAAACCAAATTCTTCTTCCATTGCCATCACCAACTCGACAATATTTAATGAGTCGGCACCCAGATCATCCACCAGCGCACTTTCAAGATGAACCTCGGCAGTGGGTAAACCGAGCTGTTCGGCCACCATCGCACGTACTTTATCTTCAAGATTCGATTCCAATTCTGGCATGAATTTCTCCACAAGTGTCATAAATATCCTGGTCTCATAAAGCAAAAAACCCAACTAGCCAAGTAGTCCGCCCGCGACTTCGACCACTTGGCCAGAGACATAACTGGCTTCGTCACTCGCTAAAAAATGCACGACTTCTGCCACTTCTTCTGCTCGCCCAAAACGACGAAGAGGAATTTCGTGTTCAAGACGAGCTCGAAAATCGGCAGAGAGTGTCGTCGTCATATCGGTATCAATAAATCCTGGCGCCACCGCATTCACCGTAATGTTGCGTGATGCCACTTCCTTGGCAAGTGAACGTGTGTGTGCTTCGAGTGCCGCTTTTGCAGCCGCATAAGCCGACTGACCAGCGTTGCCGTATTTGGCCGCAAGCGATGAAAGTTGCACAATCCGTCCGTATTTTTTCTTGATCATGAGCGGCAAACATAAGCGCGTTAAACGCACCGCCGCAAAAAAATTAGTCGCAAAAACTTGCTGGTAATCCTCATCTTTTAAACGCAATGCGAGACCATCTTTAGTCATGCCGGCGTTATTAATGAGAACATCAATGCCATCAGACAACATGGGTTCGATCACGCTAGCAATGGCTTCAACATTGCGAATATCGCAATGCAACACCTTCGCTTCGCCACCACATCGTTGCGCTGACAAAACCATATCAGAGATTTGTTGGTTTTCCTGGCGCACCACTAATAAGAGGCGAATATTGGGACCAACAAATCGCTGAGCGATGGCAGCACCAATGCCACGGTTCGCACCCGTAATTAAAACGGTTTTCATTAAATATTTCTTATGAACCCAGGAAAGCAGGAACTAAAAAATGGACTGACATAAAATTTTGCACAAGCCCATGATCGAAATCAAACGTGTGAATGGTTTGACCCATTCAAAAAATTCCTGGGTTCATGGGTTCCTGAGAAATTTTCTTAAGCGCTCTTTTTCTTCAGAACTTGTCGACCTTTATAATAACCGCAAGCTTTGCAAACATGATGCAAGGTCATGGGTTCTTGGCATTGCGGGCAGCCCACCCAACCAGGAGCCTCTAAATGCCAGTGCGCGCGATTCATTGCACTACGCGATTTCGATTTTTTCTTCTTAGGAACGGCCATGATTTCTCCTCAATCCCATCCGAACCCATCGGTGCAGAAACTACACTTGCCCACTGAGCAAGCGTAGTTTGTTCCAGCGTGGATCGACCTGGGATGTGGCGCAATTGCATACCTCGAGATTTCGGTCAACTCCGCATTCTGGGCACAATCCCAAACAATCCTCTTTACAACGAGGCGCAATCGGAATCGCTAAAAGTAACTGTTCACGAGCAAGTTCACCCCAGGCGATATTTTGTCCATCGAATTGCCAACTCCCCACATCTTGATCAACCTCTGCGACATTATCGTCGGAACTGTGATCATCACTTGCTGCGGTTGAAATTTTTTGAAACAAAACCATGTCAACAGGTGCCACCGTTTCAAAAGCAAATGGTTTGGCACATAACGCACACGTCGCGCTAAAAGAAGCACTCACTTTCCCAATGACGCGAATCCGTCCGCCTTCGCGACTAAACAACAGCTTCGCTAGTGCAGGACCTTGCGGTTTAAGCTCTTGAATTTCTGGTAAAGTCTCGTTGAGAAATTCTACCGGCAACGATTCATCAAGCGCCAGTCCTTGTTCTAATATTTGATCAACTCTAATGGTATACATGACACCCTCCGTTAAATTGAGGCTATTTTAAACCTTTTAACTCTCCTGACAGAACGCTGTCAGGAGCACCATGTTAGCAGCTCCACCTGTTGCGGAATGATCCGTACAAACTAAAGGAGCTTTATGAGTCAGCCATTTTGTTATCTGGAATTACATACACAAAAATTTCAATCAGCCAAACAATTTTATGGAAAGCTATTTTCTTGGGAACTCAAGGAGCAACAATTCGGTCCCCTACCTTATATTTCGGTTGCACCCGGCGAAGGTCCCATCGGGGGCATGGTGAGTTCCTGGTATGATAAAACAAATGAACAGTGGGTTCCTTACGTGCTTGTCGATGACGTGACAAAGTTTGCAGCCAAAGCAAAAGAATTGGGAGCCACCATTGTGAGCGAAAAAACTGAAGTCCCGCAAACCGGGTTTTTTATCTTAATGCGCGATCCATCGGGTGCGCCATTTGCACTCTGGGAACGAATCGCCAATAAGTAGGTCATCTCTGCTTGAGATAAGCATATCTCCACTGCTAAAACACACAGAAACTGAAAGTCAGCAGAATCTATCAATTTCTGTGGCTCGAATCTTAACCTGTGGAATACTCCAGACACTGACTTGGAGGCTCCGCATGCATGTGTTACGAGTTTGTTCGATTGTTTGTTTAGGATTATTCGTAACATCCTGCAAAAAAAAACCAGAAAACCCTTGGCCTCACGCGACGCAAACAATCGCTTCCGGCGGCGGCACAATTAAGCTGTCGAACGGCGCCCTATTTGAATTTCCCAAGGATGCTGTCAGCAAAAAAACGACCATTACCGTAAACACAAATTTGAACGCGCGAACGCCGCCGCACGATTCGCTTGTTCCGGCCTCACTGGCTTACGAACTCACACCACACGGAACGCAATTTGCTAAACCCGTCAAAGTGACCATTCCCGCCAACACAGGAAATATCAAAAAAGGTGGCACCACCCTGATCTGGCGACTCGACAACGATAAAGACACCACATGGAAACCCGTTCTAGCGACAGTGGTCAACGACGGCATCGTCACCTTCAACACCAACCATTTCAGTATTTTTCTTGGCTTCATTACCGCGCAATTTTGTACGGCGAGTTGCGATGCCTCACCTGCTTATTATCAGGCACTTTGGAATTTCGAGTATTCATCGCTGGTGACTGAGGTCACTGAGGTTAATCAAGAAGCTGCAATGGTGGGCAGTCCTCGTATAGATTGCAACCTGTTAGATTGTTTAGGATCAGCCGATTCTTTCGCCAATTGCATTGGCTCACTGCAAACATCGCAAGGCGTGCGAAATCTTGGTCCCGCAAATCTTGGTTGGGGTACGGTTCTCTGCGACAGCTGCGAAGTGGCGTATATCACAGGTATTTGTGCACCCACTCAAGGTTGCAAGATGGTGAACAACAAGCCGCAGTGCACTGACCCCACCGGTTTTACTCCCAAATTGTGTGCGCCGGCATGTGACTCTACTGTTTTGCTACCTGGCACATCCGCACATCGGGCCTCGCATTTACTTGAACTTTGTGAGCGCTACGAAGCCGCACAAACGCTGTTTCTATCGTTTTACACAAAATACAACGATCCATTTACAGAAAGTGCTAATTGCATGGCGCGCGTACCTTGCAATGGAGAGATTATTCGCCCCGGTACTCTCGGGGCGGCAACCGTTTCTAGTATTTCAGCGGGATTCTCTGGGCAATCCGTAACTGTCTCTGCTCAAGCACCCACTTGTACCGGTTGTCCAAACGCCACGACATGCCCAGCAGGTGACTACTGTAATCTTAATCCACTCAGTGGTGCCGGCGCATGTACAAGCTGTGGCAGTAGTCAAACCGCATTGAGTGAGGTTGATGACAATCTCATTCTTTATCCGTTTACGAGCGAGGCCGCATTGTATTCCTTCATCCTTAGCGACACCGAAACTGATCTGCCAGAGTGGCGCATTCAGACTTGCGGTACGACATGCGCGTATAAAAATGGAGGCTGCGACCCACTCACTTCTTGTTACGAAGAATACAGCTCTATCTTGTGTGGTGCTTGCCCTAGCCCGGATACATGGGATGGCAGCCAGGCATGTTCGGCGTCGGGAGGTAAAGCTCCAACCAGCAATCCGACCGGAGGTTCTGGCGGCAACAGTGGTGGAAATAGCGGCGGAGGTTCTGGTGGGGGCGGTTCGGGTGGTGGCTCAGGCGGAGGTACGAGTTGTATCACGAAGGGTCCTACCACCACCGGCACGAAAAACATCTTTGTAACGTCTGACGCTTATGGTCCCAATAGCTCTGGCCTAAGTGATGCCGATTCGTATTGCCAATTTGCTGCTAATGAACGTGGACTCAAAACCACTTTCAAAGCGCTTCTGGTAGATGGGACTAACCGTATTGCATGCACTTCAGCCAATTGCCAAACCTGCGGTTCAACCGAGCAGAAGGACTGGGTTCTTTACGCTGACACGACATACGTGATATACAGTCAGTCGCTACCTCAAACAACTATCGCGACGACTAATGATTACGCCCTTTTCCAATTTCCACTCAGCAACAGCGGCGGCTTTGGTGCATTCGTTAACTACTGGTCCGGTCTCAGCGCTGACTGGACGACATCCGGCAGCACTTGCTCAGGTTGGACGAGCAACAAAGGCAGTGACTATGGAGAATACGGTTTAACAAGCGCATCCGACAGCACTGCTATCGCCAGCAGCACATCGCCTTGTAGCAACAATTATTCGAACCATCTTGTTTGCGTGGAGCAATAACCGCTAGAATTTCAGTTTATGATAACGGCATCGGTTCATTAAGTGCGTCGCTCCGATCGACTCTTTCGTTTAATTGAAAAACTGCGTCGCCGCCGAACGGTGACGGCGGCGCAGTTAGCAGAAGCGTTGGAAGTGTCAGAGCGCACCATCTATCGCGACATCCAAGATCTCGCGATCTCCGGCGTGCCCATCGCTGGCGAAGCCGGTGTGGGTTATCGCCTCAGCTCTGAATTTGATTTGCCGCCCATCATGTTTAATGAAGAACAAGTTGAAGCGCTCATGTTAGGAGCGCGTTTGGTTAAAAAATGGGCCGACTCGTCGTTGGCCAAAGCGGCAGAAGAAGCCATTGCCAAAATCGAAGCCGTGATTCCAGCCAAGCTTGCCAAAC
>Ga0207120_1099_pt1 | contig 18504 bp, 15 predicted proteins | sample Alteio_BWMinHeat_40_FD_153509 | JGI IMG/M metagenome (GOLD analysis project Ga0207120, IMG submission 153509) | Enriched cells from forest soil in Barre Woods Harvard Forest LTER site, Petersham, Massachusetts, United States -... | ecosystem: Environmental > Terrestrial > Soil > Temperate forest >...
GTGCGGCTCTTGTGAGTGTGATTGCATCTGTTTTCATCTCGCATTTGCCCATCTGGCTTCTTTTTGCTTCAGCATTTTTTGGCGCCGCAGTCGTCGCTTGGTTGGTGTTTATGCTGGCATCAGCAAAACACCGCTCAGTCACCGTGTTACTCCTAACAGGTGTTGTTTTTAACAGTTTTGCTTCTGCCTTGGTGACCTTGTTGAAAACGTTGGTGTCAGCCACTCAAGCGCAACAAATTCTTTATTTTTTGGTGGGACAACTTGAGGTTTACGATTTTACTATCGTTATCATTTTAGCTGTTTTCTTTGCGCTTGGTTTTTGTTGTCTTTGGCGCAGAGGACGTGCGTTGGATCTTTTAGTGCAAGGCGAAGAAACGGCACAGTCACTAGGAGTAAACGTACGCGCTGTTCGAAAAGAAGTTTATTTTGCGCTGACACTGCTTGTTTCTGGAGTAGTGGCAATCACTGGTCTTATTGGATTTGTCGGCCTCGTGGTGCCGCACGTGTTGCGCTCTTATTTGGGTCCCACCCATCGTCCGCTGCTTGTTGCTTCAGCGTTGTGGGGCAGTGTGCTGGTGATGCTTAGTGATGCAGGATGTCGCTTGGGCTTTGTCATTTGGCACACCGAATTGCCAGTCGGCGTACTCACAGCATTTTTAGGTGCGCCTTATTTTTTGTGGATTCTGTCGCGACGCACGAGATAATTTAACAGGAAGGCGGGAAGACCGGGAAGGAATCATAAGTGAGTTTTTCGCGATTGTTCCACTGTCTTTGAGAATCCAAAAAAATCTTCCTGTCTTCTCGTCTTCCTGTGATAATTCTTTCTTCGTATCAACGATGGGTATTTTGCAACTACCCTTAATATATTAATTCGAATCTGCTTTATAAAAGTCGTCACTGCTGCTGGCTGCGTGAGCGCTTTTAGGTTGTGTTCCTTTTCGGAAATATTCAATCACACCGCGGTTACCGGCTGCCAGCAGTCCGTTATCTGGATCGATGCGTGCGGTGACAATGTCGTCGGGATCAAGCGGGGCAATCGGTGACTGTTCAATTCCGCGCAATGCTGCAATCATGTAATCAGTCCAAATCGGTAGCGCTGCACGTCCGCCAAATTCGTTGCGCCCTAAAGGGCGTTCATTTTTATCATGGCCCACCCAAACACCGGTGACGAGATCACGAGAAAAACCCATGAACCAAGCATCGAATTGATCATTGGTAGTGCCAGTTTTACCCGCGACATTTTTTCCAACTTTGGCGGCGTATGAGCCTGTGCCCCCTTGCACAACATTCGTCAGCTGCCGCACCATCAGGTAAGCCGTGGTGGGATCAAGAACGAGTTCTTTCGGAGCGTAAATGTCGCGCCGAACCGCATGCAGATGGCTCGATAATGGCAACACAGGATCATTCACATCGCCATTATCCAACAAAATTCGACCGTCGCGATCCACCACCCGCGTAATCAAATGATAACGCGGTTTGAAACCAAGATTAGCGATCACACCATACACCGTTGCCAAATCCCACATGGTGACGCATGAGCCCCCGAGTGCCAACGAAAAATCGCGATTTATCTTCGTCGTGATACCCAAGCGGCGGGCGTAAGTGATGGCGGTTTCAATTCCAACTTTTTCTAATGTTTTCACCGCTGGAATATTAAGTGAATCTTTTATCGCCGTGCGCACGGTGACATCACCTCTAAATTCTTCGTGTGAATTTTCGGGTTTCCAGCGCACTTGATGATCTGGATCGTCAAAAACCACAGGGGTATCTTGTAAAATTGTCGACGCGGTAAAATCTTGCGTGTCGAATGCCGCTGAATAGATCACCGGCTTGAATGCGCTTCCCGGTTGGCGACAAGCTTGCATCGTGCGATTCAATTCAGAATGATCAAAATCATAACCACCGATCATCGCCTCAACATAGCCCGTATGAGGATTCGCCGAAAACAACGCTGATTCTGCAATGGGCTCCTGTTCCAGCGTAAAAAGAGGACGCTCACCGCTAATTTTTCCCACCCAGGGTCTTGCCCAAGAGATTTTTTGTAATGCTTCTTTTGAAGTAGGACGCACCATCACGACATCACCGCGGTGCAATATTTTCGTGGCATCATTCTGTAAAACATATTCGTAATAGACCAACGGATTAGGCGCTCGTGCCCAAGTCATCGCAGCAATTGGAATTTGTCCTTTTTTGTTGCCAATCGAAATTTCAGCAGCGAGTGGTGATACTTGCGTTACGAGTGCCAACGAAATCGGATCTGTTTGCGGGCGAGTATGACTTAATGTGTGTTCGTAACGTTTTAAAAAATCATCTTCTTGCGCCGGATTGAGAGTCAAAAGAGGACCGCGAAATCCTTGGCGCTTATCGAGCTCATGCAAGCCATTGGCAACCGCTTTTTCAGCGGCCATCTGGCGATCCACATCCACCGTTGTGTAAACGGTGAGTCCTTCTTCATAAATCGCTTTTTCACCAAAATGCTCCATCAATTCGCGCCGTACTGCTTCAACAAAGTGTGGCGCCATTTCACGAAAAGGATCTTCGAGCGGAAACACTTGCAGCGGAGCCGCAAGCGCTTTTTCGTAGTCATGCTGCGAGATAAAATTTTCTTCACGCATGCGTCGTAACACGTAACGCTGCCGCTCTTTTGCGCGATCGGGATACGTAAAAGGCGAATAGCGCGAAGGAGCCTGTGGAAGCCCGGCTAGTAGCGATTGCTCACTTAACGTCAAATGCGAAACATTTTTACGAAAATAGTTTTCAGCGGCGGCTTGCACACCATAAGCGCCGTGCCCCAAATAAATTTGGTTTAAATAGAGATAAAGAATTTCATCTTTGCTTAGCGATTTTTCAAATTGACGCGCCAGAAAAATTTGCGACATTTTGTAGCGTATTTTGGCCAACCAAGAATGTGCTTTTGCACCTTTACGAATCTGCGGATCCAAAAACGATTTTGCCACTTGCATTGAAATCGTCGATCCACCTTGTTGGCCATGAGCGGTGGCAGTTTTGATAGCCGAACGGACAAGACCCACATAGTCAATGCCCTGATGATCAAAAAAATGCGCATCCTCGCTAGCGATGAACGCTTGAATCAAAGTTTTGGGAATTTGTTCAAACGGTAAAACAATGCGTCGTTCGGTTGAAAATTCGCCAATGAGATCATGGTCGACACTCAGCACTCTCGTCACCAGTTGTGGTCGATAATCCTGAATTTTATGAAGCATCAACGAAGGCGCAAACAGAACGTACATGGATAAAAAACCTGCAACCATCGCACTCGCCACCACCGCAGATAAATAAATGAAGAAAAGAACAAACCGTAACAACCAACTCGGCTTCTCACGCAAGTTGTAAAATTGAACGGTGTGTGTGGTCAGCGCTGGCTGCATCACTTTATCCGATCATTTGTGAAAATGAATGTTTCGTATGCTGATATCGCATCTTGTCCAAATAATTATTTAACAGGAAGGCGGGAAGATCGGGAAGGAATGATTGTGAAGTCAGTTTTCGGAATTCTTTTGAATACCACCTTTTAATAACTAAGAAATCTTCCTGTCTTCTCGTCTTCCTGTTTAATTCTTTCTTCGTATAAACTGGATATTTTGCAATTACCTCGATATTAACAATTTTTAATGATCAGCGCTTTTTTTATTTGGTTTCGACATTTCATGAAACAATGGATACCTCGCATCAGTCAATTTCTGCATCACAACGGCTTGCTGCTGGCCATGGCGGTGCGCAATGTGGCGCGTTATCGTAAACGTTCTGCCCTTACTTTATTTGCCATCGCACTCAGCGTGATGGTGATGATTTCAGTGCGCGGTCTTGTCAATGGTTTAGAAACAATGGTGTCAGAACAAATTGTTCTTGGGCAAAGCGGTGCCATTCAAATTCACAAAACAGGATTTAAAGACAACGTTAAAAAATCTCCTTTGGCATTTGCATTTAAGGTCGATGAGGCTTGGTATTCACGTTTACGCGCGGTTCCTGAAGTACAAGATGCCACCGGGCGTATTCAATTTGCGGCCATGGTGAGTGTGGGCGACAAGACAGTGGTCTCACCTGCTTTTGCGATTGATCCTCAACATGAGTACAAAGTTTGCCCAGGCAAAAAAAATGATCTGAGAAAAGGTTCTTTGGTGAGTGATAATGCGATCAATGTTTCGCCTCTCATGAATAAGCAGTTGGGTTCTAAGCTGATGCAGGAACTCAGTTTACTGGCTCCTGATGTCGATGGTGTTCTTAATGCAGTAGAAGTGAAACTCGGCGGCATACTCACTGATATTCCGCTACTCAGCACCAATAAGAGTCTTACCTTTGTGCCACTTGCGGCTGCACAAAATTTGCTGAGGCTGCCGGGTCAAGTCACTGAGGTGGCGGTGTCCGTATCAGAGTTCCAAACTCCTTTTGCTGCGGTTCAGAAAATAGAACAAGTGTTGGGCGCCGACTATGAAGTCCAAAGTTGGCGAGACGGCGCAAAAAAATTACTCGAAACCATCCAGCAACGGCGTGTCATTGGTGATTTCATTACCAATGTTTTTCTTGTGGTTGCGCTCATTGGCGTCACCAATACGATGCTGATGAATGTGCTCGGACGCACCCGCGAAATCGGCACCATGATGGCGGTGGGTATGCGACGGCGCCAAATCGCGTGGTTGTTTGTGAGCGAGTCAACAGTTTTAGGCATGCTGGGGGCAGTACTGGGTATTTTAATGGGCGTCGGTATCGTGATGCTTCTTGGACGCAACGGACTTGCGATCAAAGTTCCTGGGGGTGCAGCCGTTTATCGTTTGCGGCCGTCGGTGCCATTGGCTTACGTTTTTCGCACGGGCGCCATTGTCTGGCTGGGTGCGGCGCTCGCTGCAATTTATCCCGCACGACGTGCAAGTAAACTCAAACCCATCGATGCGCTGGGTGCCATATGAAATTCGCGAATCAACTAATTTTGATACAGAAGAAAGAGTTAAACAGGAAGACGAGAAGACAGGAAGAAAAGTTTCTTAGGAACCCAGAAACCCAGGAAGTTTTTTAAACGGATCAAGCGATTGACCCTTTTGATTTCGATGATGGCAAGTGAATCTACAAATTTCCTGGGTTCTTGGGTTCATGAGAAATGTTTTTAAATATGTCTCATATGGCTTACTCAAAAAATTTCCTTCCCGATCTTCCCGCCTTCCTGTTAAATAATTATTTGGGCAAGATGCGAGAGCAACATACGAGTTTTGCAAGAGACTCCTTAGGATAATTGATGCAACGCCTGCTGATGATTGCGTTTCGCAATATCTCACGCCAAAAACGGCGCTCTTTGCTCACCGGTGCAGCAATGGCGCTTGGCGTTGCGTTTACTTTATTTTTGAGCAGTTTTTTTAACGGGCTCATCGATATGTTTATGCACCGCACAGTCGATACGACACTCGGCGCAATTCAAATTCACAAAGAAGGATATTTAGAAAGCGATGAACCGCTAAAGCAAGACATGATGGTCAGCCGCGAATTACTGGCCTCAATTCGCAGTGTGCCTAACGTGCGCGATGTCAGCGCGCGCATCTCGTTTGATGGTTTGCTCACCAACGGTAGTTCCGCGTCGGTCACGATGGTGACTGCAATCGATCCGGCGCACGAGTATTTGGTATGTCCAGGGAGACACGATCTCGAAGGAAACGAAACACTCACCACGAAAGACAAAGACAGTGCCATTGTAGGTGAAGAACTGGCGAGTACGCTCGGATTAAATCCGGGTGCCGAGTCGACATTGCTGGTGTCAACACAAAAAGGGCAAAGCAATGCCCTTGGCGTTACCGTTAAATCTTTGATGACCATCAATTTACCTTTGCAATCAAAAACTGGAATGGTGGTGACGTTAGATTTTGCACAGCAACTATTGCGCATGGCTTCGCGGGCGACCGAATATGTGATTGCAGTTAATAATTTGGGTATTGTTTCGAGCACTGCTCGTTTGTTGCAAAAACAATTGGGGGCACAATACGAGGTGCTGACTTGGCGAGAGCGCGATGCATTAGCCGCTCAGGTAATGGACCAAACAGGTATTGTTCTTGGAGTGATCATTGGTGTGTTATTTTTGCTCGTCGCCACCGGTATTATCAACGCAATGTTGATGAACGTGAGTGAACGGGTGCGTGACATCGGCACTATGTTGGCGCTCGGTATGAGACGATACCAAGTACTAGCGATCTTTTTACTCGAGGCCATGATACTAGCAATATTAGCGGCGCTAGTGGGTACAGTTCTTGGTTTTGCAATCGTAAAACTTGTTGCTTTGCGAGGCATTGAACTCACTGTACCTGATGCCAAAGCAGTCATGATCATCCCTTTCATCAATTGGGGCATGGTGATTAAAACGGTAATCGGAGCTTCACTGGGTGCTGTTTTCGCCGCACTGTATCCGGCTTTTCGCGCCAGTCGCCTCACTCCCATCGAAGCTTTACGAGTAGTGTAAATAACCTCAGTCTGAGATCATTAATCTCTTGCGCAAAGCACGATTGGCACATTACATCAGCGATCGGAGGTCAAACCTGGCGGGGCAATCGCAAGCAAAGTTTACTTTGACTTGAGGAAAGTCCGGGCTCTACGAAACAGGGTGCTTGTGAAATACAAGGCGGCGTGAGCCGACGGAAAGTGCCACAGAAAACAAACCGCCGAGCCGGTCACGTAAGTGCTGTTCGGCAAGGGTGAAACGGTGCGGTAAGAGCGCACCGCGAATGAAAGCGATTTTATTCGGCACGGAAAACCCCACTCGGAGCAAGACAAAATAGGGGCATGCAACGTGAAAACGTGGCACGGGCGTTTCGACCGCAAGCCCGGGTCTTGTCGCTAGAGGCGGCGCGTGAGTGTCGTCCCAGAGGAATGATTGCCGACCAGGCGCGAGTAATCTCGCTTGGCCACAAAACCCGGCTTACAAGCCGGTTTGACCTCCAACCTACTTTGTACGCAACAGATTCGCATTAGGTTACGATAATTTTGGTATGGATGTAACTACTGTATTGCCCTGTGCTGATCCAGATTTTGATGCTGTCAGACCTATCCAGGTGACACTTGATGTTACCCAAGGATCTACTCCTCGAGACGGTTGGGTGAAGACTCAATACAATTCGAGTGTTTTGGCTATTTGTAAAACCAGAGAAGAGTTCAAAAAATTCAGTGGTAAGCTAGACATTGCTGGTGGAGTTTTGAGTTCTTTCTCTGCGGATCATATTTCTCAATGGCTTCTTGCTGCGGTGGGATTACGCACCGAAAAAAGAGGGGCTGTTCACGTTCAACTCGCAATTGATTCCAAAGATGCGAGGCGAGTCGCTTTTGGTATTCGACAGTTTTATGAAACAGAAGGCGGCTTTCATTTCCACTCAGAACAAAATTTGGTTATCGACAATAGTGGCATGACGATCACAAGTGAACAACTTGGCAAACCATGTTGGCTCATGATGGGTATGCAAGTTGGCCCTATTGGTTCTTTAAATGAATCTCTCAGCGTGAATTGGCAAAACCCGAAGGCGGTTGATTTTACAGCTGGTGCTGCTGCAGGAATTGCTGCTGAAGGACGCAGTTGGTACATTCATCTTATGGGGGGAGCCTCAATAAGTAGTAGTTCGGGTTTTTCTAGTCCTGATATTCAAGTCTTGTTGACAATAAGAAAGTTTTTTCCACTTTGATCGATTAGAATATACAGTAGATAACAAATGGCACGAACACCACCGCTTCCACCTTCGATAGGCCTACCGCGGGACACCGGAGGGAAGCCTCCGGCCGACCAAACCCAGTCATCGAGTGCGTCTGGCAATAACAATTCGCACAGTCGCCCCTGGATTACATCTGCCGCACAGTTTATAAAGCGCCACCTTCCTCCAAGAGCAGCCGACAACTTGACCCCAAATCCGCGGCCAATACTTCAACCACCGCAGCTTAATCTTTCGAAAGAAGCCATTGAAGAGGTCACAGCTGTTGCAGAGAATATCGATAATATTCTCCATAAAAATGTTTACGGGAAACCCTATATTTTAGGCCCCGATAGCAAAGATCTCAGCGAAGTTTTGTCTTTGATGATGAAGGTAAATCCAAGTGAACAAAGAATTTTATTAGAACTACTTAATCAGAAGAGCATTTCGTTCGCTAGCCTGATAAAACGTTTCGCCGATGAACCTGAGATTAAACACGGATGCGTCGACATCATTAAGCACTATAGAAAGAATTTAACCGCAGAGGAGTGCGACAAAACTGGTTCTTTGTTGGAAGGCCTTTACGCCGATGATGAGAACAGTATTATACTTGCTGATGCCCGCAGAGAACTTCAGTCACGTTTCACAGCAAAATGAAGACAAAACTCAAAACTGATGGCATCCCTTTTTTAATTTCAAGTCTCAACAAATGATTTCAACTGCCGCGATCGTGAAGGATGGCGCAGTTTGCGCAACGCCTTGGCTTCAATTTGACGGATGCGCTCGCGTGTCACTTCAAAATCTTGTCCGACTTCTTCGAGCGTATGATCAGCTTTTTCGCCAATACCAAAGCGCATGCGTAGTACTTTTTCTTCACGCGGTGTCAGCGTGGCTAAGACCTTGCGTGTTTGATCCGACAAGCTTGAAGAAATCACCGCATCCGATGGTGAGACAATTGATTTATCTTCGATGAAATCGCCAAGATGCGAATCTTCTTCTTCACCAATGGGTGTTTCGAGTGAAATGGGCTCTTTGGCAATCTTGAGTACTTTGCGCACTTTCTCGAGCGGTAACTCCATCTTCACCGCGATCTCTTCTGGAGTGGGCTCGCGACCGATTTCCTGCACGAGATAACGCGAGGTACGAATCAGCTTGTTGATCGTCTCAATCATGTGCACAGGAATACGAATGGTGCGCGCTTGATCGGCAATGGCTCGGGTGATGGCTTGGCGAATCCACCATGTGGCATAAGTCGAGAATTTGTAACCACGTCGCCATTCAAACTTATCAACAGCTTTCATCAAACCGATGTTGCCTTCTTGGATTAAATCCAAAAACTGCAAACCGCGATTGGTATATTTTTTTGCAATTGAAACGACAAGGCGAAGGTTCGCTTCAACCAGTTCTGTTTTTGCGTATTCGGCTTTTTGCTCGCCGGTGATCACTTTGGTGTAGGTTTTGCGCAACTCATCAATACTCATGCGCGATTCTTGCACCACATCGTTAAGACGTCGGTCTGCGTCGCGCACAATGTTGTCCATCTCAATAACTTCTTCGGCACGTAAAGCATGCTTCTTCGAAGACTTTTCTTTAAAGTGACCCGACTTTGCATCGCGAATAAGACGTTTCAGATCTGCCCGGTTGCCACCGATGCGACGCTCACATTCGCGAATTTCTTGAATTGATTTTTCGATCTTGCGCATGAGAATACGAAAACGACCGACGATTTTGTCGATGGTCTTTTTATTCAAACGCATGCCGCGGATGACCTCAACCATTTCGGCGCGAATTTCTTCAAGCTTGGTTTTGGCGTGCCGTTTTTTTGTGTCGCTTAGTTTTTTTGCGCCCAGATCGTGGCACCACTGTTCTTGTTCCTGCCACAAGCGCTTAATGCGATCGAATTGCTTGATGATTTTTTCGCGCGCCGCTTCTTCGTCAAATTCGGGATCATCCGTGTCTTCGTAATCCTTCACTACGTCTTTGCACTTGGCGCGACCTGTACGTAGTTTGGCCGCAATATCCATAATTTCATCAATGGCGGGCGGTGCACTGATACAAACTTCAAGAACGTCAAGTTCACCTTCTTCGATACGTTTTGCAATTTCGACTTCACCTTCTCTGGTCAGCAGCGCCACCGAACCCATTTTTCGCAAATACAAACGCACAGGATCAGTAGAGCGAGTGCCCAAATCTTCGGCGGGCTCTTCTTCTTCCTCGTTCGGATCTTTTTCTTTTTCTTCACCCGCACCCGGTGTCGGCGCCTGAATTTTTACCTTCGCAGCTTGATCAACCACCTCGACATCATTCTTGTAAAAAAGATCCATGACGTCATCGATCTGATCAGATGACACCACATCTTCTTGAACATTTTCTGCCACTTCGTCAGTTGGCGTCGTTTTTTTCTCTTTGCCTTTGTTTAACAAAGCCTTCATTTCAGCGCGTTCTTCAGCCTCTTCGCGCGCTGCCCGTTCTTCCTCATCTAATTCTTCAACGGGTAGATTTTCTTCTGATGACGCTGGCTGTGACTTTTTAGCACGCACCACTTTGCTTGCGGATCGAGCCGCCATCGGAGGACGTTTTTTCTTTTCAGCTGCTTTTTTCTTTGCCATCTTGTTTTCTATCCTTCGTTTGATTCGCATCCCGCGGATTTCTAGGCGCGCCGCACACGCTTTAAATCACGATTCAACTCTCGTTTTCGTCGCAATAACTCGATCGGCAGCTCATTGCTGTCTCGCTGCAACTGCGCCTCAAGCTCGAGGTTCAAGGCCTGTAATTGCTGCTTTTTAAGATAATGCTCAAGATTCAATTTGACATCCTCTACCAGGCGCAAAAGGGCTTTATCGTCAAGATCTGAACTGTGATCCTCTGATAAAACCAGGGCTAAGTTGCGTGCCAATGTATCCGAACCCAATAGATCCGCCACATTTTCGTGAGCTGCCTGGCAGTCAAAATTTAACTCTGTATCGTTTTTAATACACTGATCGATGATTTGCCGTAGGCCCGCATGCGTCAACAACGATTCAACCTCGTGTAAGAATGGCCATGCAGTTCGGTATTTTAAAAGTTCTAAAACGTTGAACCACTCCACGTTATCGGGTGGTTCCCGTTTTGGTTGCGTGGATAATGCAGGAGGCAAAGCATTTTCTCTATCAGATGCGGCGATGGAAGAAACCATGGATTCTTTTGCCGGACGATGATGAAAATAGCTGCGAAGGACGTCTTCGTCTATCCCCAGTTTGCGAGCTGCTTCACGCACATAGAGATCTCGTTCAAGTTGAGAAGTGATTTTAACCAGCAAAGGCGACAAATTTTCGGCAGCAGCAACGCGACCTTCAACACTGGGTTTTAATGTTTTGATCGCCTCATCGATAAAAAATTGCGGAGCTGGCAACGCTTTTTGAGCCATTTCGAGGACTTGTGCGGCTCCTTCACGTTGTACCAAAGTGTCCGGATCGTCACCTAAAGACAGGGCTAAAACCTTTACTTGAAAACCATGCGCGAGCAAAAGGTCGGTGGCTTTGCGTGTGGCCCGCATGCCAGCCTCGTCGCCATCAAATACGGTGGTCACTTTTTGGCACAAACGACGTAAAAGTGGCAGATGATCGAGGGTTAGTGCGGTTCCAAGCGGTGCTACCGCTTGTGTAAAACCTGCTTGATGCAAAGCGATGACATCAAAATAACCTTCGCACAACCAAGCACCCGCGTTGCGGGCGATGGCATGTTTGGCTTTGTTCAATCCGTAGAGCAACCGGCTCTTTTTGAAGATCAACGATTCAGGTGAATTGAGATACTTCGCTGCTTGATGAGCATCGGTGAGAATTCGACCGCCAAATCCCGTCACACGATCCTTATCATCCCAAATAGGAAACATGAGACGATCAAAAAATCGCGAATAGATTGAACCATCATCTCGCTTGCACAAAACGCCTAACGTCAAAGCGGCTTCGTGCGGAATTTTTTTAGCATCAAGGTAACGAAGTAATTCTTCCACGTTCTTGGGCGAAAAACCGAGTGCAAATGCTTGCGCAGTCTCTTGGGTCAGGCCTCGTTGCTCAACATAATGGCGCGCTTCTTGAGCACTTTTTTCATTCCATAAGACAAATTTAAAATACTCCGCAATGTAATCATTCACGCGAAATAAATACTCGCGCCGTTCACGCGTGCGGCGTTGCTGCTCGGGTTCTGCTTCTTCTTTCAGTTCAACGCCGACCTGTTGCGCCAACTGCTTGATCACATCCGTAAATTGTAAATGTTCAGTCTCGACGATGAACTTGAACACGTCACCTGAGGCTTGGCAGCCAAAGCAGTGATAAAAACCTCGTTCTGGATTAACGTGAAAAGACGGAGTGCGTTCGTTATGAAACGGACACAACCCTTTAAACGTATGACCCGTGCGCTTGAGTTCGACACGTTTTGAGATCACGCCCACCATGTCAACGCGCGCTTTGACTTCATTGATTTTCTCTTCAGAAATAAAAGTCATGCGCAATCAATAACCACAGTCGGAGTCATTTTGTTGCAAAAAATCGAGGACGATGATTCTCAACTTGCTCCGAGACTTTGCAAACGCGCCTTTACTTGCTCGCTGACCATTTTACCATCCGCTCGGCCCGTGGTTTTTGCAACCACAAGTTTCATCACTTTGCCCATGTCTTTGCTGCTTGCGGCACCACTTTGAGTGATGGCCTCGGCAATGATCGCTTCAATTTCATCCGGGGTCAGCGCTTGCGGGAGATAGCTCGAAATAATGGCAAGTTCATGTTCTTCTTTTGCCACCAAATCTGCTCTCGCACCGAGTTTATATTGAGCAATCGCATCTTCTCGCTGTTTTTTGATGGCCGAAAGAATGCTCACCATTGCCACATCATCGAGTGTTTTCTTTTCGTCAATTTCGCGGTTGCGAACCGCGGCCTTGATCATGCGCAAAGCTGAAGTTTTCGCCTGATCCTTGGCAAGCATTGCGGCTTTAAGATCGACATCAAGTTGTTGGCGGAGTGCCATCGGCAAGCCCTCGAAAGAGCGCGATCACGTATCCAAATGTAAAAATACTGTCAACCAAAAAACATATCACTGCGATTTAGGATAACTTCGTCTAAACGCAATGCCGATTAAAAGCCCAAAAATAGCACCACAAGCAGCCATACCCAATTGCATATACATCAAACGAGATACGGCCCAACTGACCGGTCCTTCACAGGTAAAACCTCCAGCGGCTTGCGGAGGTGCGTACCACCAACGAATTGCCGCAGGACCAATCGCCCACGACAAGATCAGCCCTAATAACAATCCCAGCAAAAAATAATTTAGAATTCGACGCATCAAATTTCTTTCGTCGAGAATTGTCCCTGAATCAACAGTTGTCGCAATTCTCTTGCCGACAACTGTTGGGACTGTTTAATAGCGGCGATGACATTCAAGATCCCCATCTCGCCAACCGTATTAATCGTGCTCGATGGATTTGGCATTCGTAAAGAGCGCAAAGCGAATGCCATTTTAATGTCGCAAACACCGTGTTTGGATCGACTCCAAAAAGAATATCCAACCACTCAGTTACAAGCCAGTGGGCTTGCTGTGGGCTTGCCGCAAGGACAAATGGGCAATAGCGAAGTCGGGCATTTAAATCTTGGCGCCGGACGTGTGGTTCATCAAGACATCACTCGTATTTCTAAAAGCATAAGTGACGGTACATTTTTTTCCAATCCTGAGTTCATCTCGGTTTTGAACGTCGCTAAAAAAAGCAGGCTCCATTTGTTGGGTCTACTTTCTGACGGCGGTGTTCACAGTTCTCTTGATCATCTTGCGGGTTTACTCAAAGCCGCCGCACAACAGGGTGTGAAGCAAGTTTTAATTCATGCATTGACAGACGGTCGTGACACCTCTCCGAAAAGCGCTTTGCGTTATTTGCAACAATTCCGAACTTTGTTCACCCAATACAACATCGGTGAAATTGCCAGTGTCTGCGGTCGTTTCTATGGCATGGATCGCGATCATCGATGGGAACGCATTGCGCGCGCTTATGCTTTGCTGACTCAAGATGGTGAAAATATTTTTCATGCAAACAGTGCTGAAGAAGCGATCACACAAGCCTACGTACGTGGTGAGAGCGACGAGTTCATTCAACCCACCCTTGTCACCAGTTCGATCCAACCTACAACCTTAAAAGACGGCGATGCGATTATATTTTTCAACTTTCGTTCCGATCGCATGCGCGAAATTGTGCGCGCTATCACCGACGGAAATTTTAATGAATTTCAAAGAACGCGATCGGCAAGGTTGGGTGCCGTATTATCACTGACACAATACGACAAAAATTTTACTTTCCCCGTGATGTTCCCGCCACAATCCCTGAATCATATTCTGGGTGAAGTGCTGAGTGACAAAGGTTACAAACAACTCCGTATCGCTGAAACTGAAAAATATGCGCACGTCACGTACTTTTTTAATGGTGGCGTGGAACGGCCTTTTGTAGGTGAAGATCGAATACTTGTTCCATCACCTCGCGACGTCACCACATACGATCAAAAACCCAGCATGGCTTTGCCCGAAGTCGTGAGCACCTGCGTCGAAAAAATTAACACCGGAGAATACACTTTTATTCTCGTGAATTTCGCCAACCCAGACATGCTTGGACACACTGGATCTTTGCAAGCTGCAATCGCCGCCATCGAAGAAGTGGATCGTGGCATCAGTAAAATTGTGACTGCGACACTCGGGCAAAACGGCCGCGTATTGATCACTGCCGATCATGGCAACTGCGAAATGATGATGGATGAAGCCACCGGCCAACCGCATACCGCACATACCACCAATCCCGTACCACTGATTTTAGTCGATCCTAAAAACAACAAATCACTTGCTGAAGGCGCATTGTGCGACGTTGCTCCGACAATTCTGCAACTGATGAATTTGCCTCAGCCTATCGAGATGACGGGGCATTCATTACTCTGTGAAGCTAAAAGAAATTGAGGACAAAAATTTTTCGTGAACACGCCCGACTCAGGAGACTCGAATTGCTTCTCACTTTTCTGTTCTATCCCTACATGGGAATCTTTGTGGGCAAGATGTGAAAATTAGGCGTTTCTTTTTCGCTCATTTGCCTGACTCGGCACCGGCAACGTTGTCACTTGATCAAGAGACTGAGCATTACGTGCATGACGTTTTGCGTTTACAAGAGGGATCAGAAATTGAACTATTCGACGGTCGCGGTAAAACTGCACGTGGCCAATTGCAAGCTTCAGCAACGGTATCGATTCATCAGCTCGAAAAAAAACCTGCCCCAAGGGATTTCATTCTCGCCGCACCTCTGCTCAAAGGTGAAAGATTGGCTTGGTTTGTCGAAAAAATTGCTGAATTAGGTGTCACGCGTTTCATTCCACTCATTACAAAACGTAGTCTCATCAATACGTTTTCACCGCAGAAACACCAACGCTGTGAACGGCTGGCCATCGCAGCAGCACGCCAAAGTGAACAAACTGAAGTGATGAAAATCGAATCACCCGTTGTGCTTGCAGATTTTCAGGGTGAAGGTTTGTTGATTCTTCTCGATACACAAGCTTCTATAAGTCTTACAGCGTTAAAAAAATCTCAGCTCATTTCTTCTCCCATCACTTTGCTGATTGGTCCAGAAGGCGACTTCACACACGACGAAAAAATGCTGTTGATGCAAAAAGGCGCACAACCTTATAGACTCGGGGCAAGTATTTTACGAGTTGAAACTGCAGCGTTATCTGCGGTAGCGGTCACGGCGGCGATGATTTATGAATATGAAACCACCTAAACCCATTCTTCCTGGTGCAGAAAAATGGCATCAACCAAAGAACCCCGCACTTGAAACCATAAATTCTTTTCCATTTGCAACCGACGCTGCGATTGACTTTGATATTGATGAAGTATTTGCAGCCATTACCTTAAAAGAAACTTCTTCAGTCATCGAGCCGCCTCAGATCGTTGAAACGACTCAAGACAATAAAACAGTATCGGAGCATTCAGAAATCACTGAATTGAACTTCGTCGTCCCAACCACCATCGTTCGCGCACATTTAGCGCCTCTATGGCGTCGGGCATTTGCCGCCGCTATTGATGGCATCCCGACCCTTGGGGTCGCGGCACTTGTTCTCATTTTTTTTGAAAAATCATTAAGCCGTGCCAAAGTCGCATTACTGCCGCGCTCGCTCGATGAATTGCGAATTTGGTTTTGGACTTTGGGGCCGCACTTATTATGGGTGCTTGCTGTCGTGATCTTGGCCACCATTCTTTATCACACGTTATCGTTGGTTTACATGCAAGCAACGGCCGGCGATCTCTTGTTTGGCATTCGCTGGATCACCAGCCGAGGCGAGCGACCGCAATGGGGGCGGGCGCTGGCACGAAGTCTGTTGATCATTCCCTCTTATATACTGTGTTTTTCTGGTGCTTTGTTTTTCTTACTGGTACGCAGTAAACGACCGTTGTATGACGTTGTGAGTGGTCTTTATCCAGTGCAGTGGAGTCGCTGCGAATTTGTGTCGAATTCTGCACTTGCTAACAAAGAGTAAATCTGTCGATGTTAATTTTTAGGGGTTTGCGAGGAGTTCTTTATGGCATCAGGCGTTAACAAAGTGATTCTAGTTGGACATTTAGGCGGTGATCCTGAAGTTCGTTACACCGCTTCGGGATCGGCAGTGGCAAATTTCACTTTGGCGACCAGTGAAAGCTTCAACGACAAAACTGGCGAACGTCAGGAACGTACCGAATGGCATCGCATTGTGGCTTGGGGCAAAATTGCTGAACTTTGTGGCGAGTATCTACATAAAGGTCGCCAGGCTTATGTCGAAGGTCGGCTGCAAACACGTCAATGGGATGATAAGGAAGGTAATAAACGTTACACGACTGAAATCGTTGCTCAGACTGTACAGTTTCTAGGTGGCCGCAATGAGCGTGGTGAAGTTCGAAGCGAAGGGGGCGAGAGCAAACCCCGCCTCGCACCAACACCGAATGCTAAAACTGATCTAACAACAAGTAAAACTACTGCACCCGCCAAGACTTTTGATTATGGCCCTCCACCCATGTCGGATGACGATATTCCATTTTGAGAATTCGTGTGTTTGAAACCACCGACCCAAAATCCCAAAAAACATTAGAATCGCGCATCGCGCTTGTTTGCAGTCAGGATTTGACACCACTCACTGAACATTTTCTTTCTGTCGCTGATGAGCCTTTGTTTGTGTTAACCACCGCGTTTCCTCGCAATCGCGATTCGACCGAACAATTTTTTAAACCAGGTACTCGCGTCACCTTATATTGGATTATTAGTAGCTCACACCAACCACAAAATTGTTGGTCATTGTTTGATTCGTTCCACCGATCATCCCGCACTCTGTCATGTGGCTAAAATCTCGATGGCCGTTACCCGAGGATACCGCCGCATCGGAATCGGTAAAACTTTGCTACTCGCCGCTGAAGATTGGGCTCATTTACATCAAATTCGAAAAATCACCCTGGATGTGTTGAGCAACAACCTTCCTGCGCTCAAATTATATGAAAAGCTGCATTATGATGAAGAAGGAAGGCGAAAACACCAAGTGATTATCAACCATCAGTCTCACGATGAATTGTTATTAGCGAAATTTCTTACCTCATAATCTATAAAAATCAGCCGTTTATACGTCTTCGTGGTAAGATAAAGTGTGGAGTGTTTGCGTAAAATAGTACTTCAAAGTTCTTATAATTGAATAGATAGAGGTGTTTGCAAAATTTATTCGTGAACGTGAACGCGCCCGGCCCCGAGCCCGGTTTTCTTTTTTTCGGGCACGAGCTCGTTTACGGGAGTTTTGCAAGAGGCTCGATAGGTAAAAATATGCCGATTACAAGTGACGGAAACATCATTCATAACTTTAATGTGGCGAATCAAGTTAGCCGCAATTCAGAAAATGAACAATCAGACGACATTGCCGATTCAATTCTTCGTCAAGTCCGCCAACAAACTGAGCGAACCACTGAACAAAAACAATTTAACGTTAGTGAACAAAGCAAAAAATTCGAATCCATCGTCAAAGATCTTTTAGGCGGAAAAGCCGGGCCAGATGGCAAACGTGCCGCTGAGACTGCCGAATCAACACCTTTATTTCAAGCGCATGACGGGTGATCCTCGCGTCGACATGGCCGCGAAAGATACCGAAACTGCCAGCTTATTGTTCCAAACCTACAAAACAAAAGATGAGAATTTTCCGCTTAAAGAAGGCGTGATCAACGAATTTCTTGAAGCTTGTGGCTACAAAGAGTCGGATGCTACCACTAATAAAAAAGCGTTGCGTTATGGAATGCAGAATCCGCAAACTCCCGGACAAAAAACCTTATTTAAGGGATTGCAAAAAAATAAAGACCTGACCCCGCGCGCCAAAGAGGGGCTCGTCAACCTCGCATTTAAAGACAACGCCCAAAAGCCAGACAAAATGAAAAATGCGTTTGGCATGCTTGATAACTTACGCGCAGAATTCAGCAAAGATCCCAAAGCCGCATTGAACCATAAAGAAGTACCCGGACTTTTGTCCAAGGCTTCGAGCATTGTTTGTAAAGACGGTGGATCAGCCAAAGCCGCAAAAACCATTGAAGCATTTTTAACCAGCGCCAAAGATTTGCCACCTGCAAAACTCGGCAAAGCGCTCGATTTGGGATCACGTTTTGGTTCGGATCGGTTTGCCGAAATCAGCGATCCACTTCGCAACGCCATGCGCGAAGGAACTCGTCTTCGCCCCCATCAAGAAGCTAAATTTTTCGGCGGTCTTTCGCGTACTTTGGAAAAACGTGCGGCCGCCAAACAGTCGGCGAATGCGGGAGATGTTTCGGCCGCGCTGCA
>Ga0207120_1102_pt1 | contig 18238 bp, 18 predicted proteins | sample Alteio_BWMinHeat_40_FD_153509 | JGI IMG/M metagenome (GOLD analysis project Ga0207120, IMG submission 153509) | Enriched cells from forest soil in Barre Woods Harvard Forest LTER site, Petersham, Massachusetts, United States -... | ecosystem: Environmental > Terrestrial > Soil > Temperate forest >...
GAGCGGTGCACTGACATTGCAAGGGGGGCTCGAACAAGTTGCACATCGTGCGCAAAATACTCTCGTTAACGCGTCGATGGATGTGCGGTTGGGAACATCGCTGATTGAGATCAATCAGCAGGGCGAAAACTTTGCGTTGACGTTGCGTGATGACGAAGGAAATGTTGCACAGACGAATGCGAAAATATTGGTGTTAGCTTTGCCAGCCACCCAAGCAGGAGAACTACTCGCTCCCATCGATGCAAATCTCGCAGCTACTCTTCGTACCATTTCTTATGCGCCATTGACGGTAGTGACTTGGCAGGAACGGTTGCGGGGTGAATCGCGATTGCCGCATGGCTTCGGCTATTTGACCTTGCCGCGAGAAAATCTATTTGCCCTTGGAACCATTTTTGAAACGGATGTTTTTCCGCACACACGCTGCTCGCCGAGCCAAGATCAAAGACGTATATTTTCAACTTTGGTGGGTGGCACAAAAACTCCTGAACGAGCTGCTTGCGATGAAACCTCGTTAAAAGCAGCAATCGATCAGGATGTGAGCCTGTTGACCGGCGGCAAGATGGGTGAAGTGTTGGTAATTCATCGCTATCCGCAAGCGGTTGCACAGCCAACGTTGGGGCATCTGAAACGAGTTGAGAAAATACTTGGCGCGGCGCGACCACCTTTGTTTTTGGCAGGAAGCTACTTAGGTGCATCTGCGATGAATGATGCCGTTGTTTCTGGAGAAAATACGGCGCAGCGTGTGTACGACTTTCTCGCCAAGAAAAATGAGGTGATTCATGCCGCATGAATTGGCAGTAGTGGGCATGAATTATCGTGAGGCATCGACCGCTTTGCGCGCCAAGGCTGCGGCAGTCGATCGTGATGAAAATGGGCCAAGTGGTGCGTTGTTAACCGGAAAATTTGCGACGGGAATTGTGCGAATTGAAACATGTTCACGCAGCGAATGGGTTATTTCTGCACACGATGGAAAATGGGCAGCTGAATTATTTCGTGCGGCGCTTTTAAGTCGTTTGCAAATTTCACCTGAACCACGGTTGCATAAAAAATGCGGAAGCGCTGCAATCGAATACCTTTTGCGTGTGGCAATTGGTTTGGATGCAGTCAATGAAGGTGAAGCGGCGGTGGGAAAACAAGTCTTGCGTGCATTTACAGAAAGTCATGCCCAAGGCCACACTGATCGTATTCTGAATTTAGCTTGGAACGAAGTCGGTAAACTTTTGCACCATAAACGAAGAGTGTTACCGGCACGCCCCCATATCGGCATTCAAAAACTGGTTCTCGAACAATTACTCGAACAGTCGATGAAGCGTGAGGCAGTGGTGTGTATTTTTGGTGCCGGCCAAATCGGACGCGCGGTTTTTGCGACTTTGCAGCAACATTCTTTTGCACATGTTCATTTGTTTTCACGCGCGACTCAAAATGAATTTTTGCAGATGGCACCACAAGCAGCGGCGGTGATTGTGGCTTCGGGAGCGCCAGATGCTTGGCTGACAGTTCCGAAGGCGCAGTTGTCTGGGTGCGAAAGTTTGGGTGTTTGCATCGATGTCGGTAGCCCGAATCAAGTGATCAGCGCTGAGGGTCGGGTGTATTTTACGCTCGATCATTTGCTGGCACGGCCTGGCTGTTTGCTGCCAGAAAATGAATACGAGCGTTTGCTGGCGTTGATAGAAACCCACGCTGAAATATTGCGGCAACGCATGTTGCAGCCAGATGATGGAAAACAATTGCAAGCGATGGCTGCGGAGCGCAAAAATTTTTTACATTCAAAACTGCCGCAAGTGTTGGCAGAAGTATCGTCGCCAGATCTGCAAAAATCAATTCGCAAAGAAATTCATCATTTAACCCATGCTCTATTAAAGCGTGCGCAAAGAGGTGAACGTTGAAACGCGTTTGTGTGATTGGCACGCGCGGCAGTGATTTAGCGTTGTGGCAAGCCAACCATATCAAAAACAAAATGCAAGCGACACTAGGTTTTACTTGCGAACTTAAAGTCATCACCACGCAAGGCGATTTATCTCTTCAAGAGCGATTGGTTGGCAAACTCGAAAAAGGTTTCTTTACGCGCGAGCTCGAAACGGCATTGCGGCGCAAAGAAATAGATGTTGCTGTTCATTCTTTGAAAGATCTTCCTACGCGGCTCGATGCGGATGTAGTGATCGGAGCGATTGATCAGCGAATGACTGCAAGTGATCTTTTGATTGTGTCTCCATCATTTGTGATCGACTCAGAAGCGCCTGATGTTTTACCTATCAAGCGAGGTATACGTGTGGGGGCCTCGTCGTTACGGCGTGAATCACTGCTTCGTCGTTATGCACCACAATCCATACCCGCACTGGTGCGTGGAAATGTGCCAACGCGCTTGGCGAAACTGCGCGCTGGAAAAGTAGATGCGATGGTGTTGGCGGCAGCAGGAATTCATCGCTTGCAACTTTCTCTCAGCAATTTATGTGTTTTCGAATTGAATCCTCGTGTGTGGCAGCCCGCTCCAGGACAAGGTGCGATTGCGGTGGAATGTCGTGCAGAAGATGATGAAATGAGCCAATCGTTGAAGCAACTCGAAGATGGGGTCACCTCTCATGCTGTGAATTGGGAACGCGCGTATTTGCGAGTTCTTGAAGGTGGCTGCGCTACACCTTTTGGGTGTTATGTAGAAAATCAAACGGCATTTTTAGGAATAGAACATCAAGACGAATGGCACACTTTGCATGTTGAAGTGCCTGGCGATCCTCCAAGTGCTGAAGATGAACCGCTGATTCATTCGCATCTCTCCCGCTTACGAAATCAAAATATTCCCGCAGAGAATGAATGGCTTTATCAACGGCAAAGCTAAGAAATAAATTTCACACAGAAACGTTTCTTATGAACCCAGTAACCCAGGAATTTTATAGATAAAGATAGGAGAATCCAAGCGATCCTTGAAAGCAAAAGGGTTGATTACTGAGCTATCAAGAAACTTCCTGGGTTCGTGGGTTCTTGAGAAATACTTCTCAAAAAGAACTGGCGTGTCGAGTCCAGCAAATGCCATAAGCTGCGAGTTTTTATAGTTGAGGTTGTGAATGACTGAATCCGAAAAATTATTTGCGCGTGCGGAACGTGTTCTTGTGGGTGGAGTATCGAGTCCGGTGCGTGCGTTTAAGCACGTAGGTGGCACACCCATTTTTTTCAAACGAGGCGAAGGTGCTGCGTTATTTGACGAAGACGATCGTCGCTATCTCGATTTTTGTCTCGCATGGGGGCCGCTGATTTTAGGGCATGCCCACCCACGTGTGGTTTCATCAGTGAGCCGTGCGACGAAAGACGGTTTTGCTTTTGGCGCGTGTCATCGTTTGGAAAGCGAGCTCGCAGAATTGATTTTGCAGGGCTATCCGCATCATCAACGCGTGCGCCTCATGGTGTCAGGTACCGAAGCGGTGATGACCGCAACACGATTAGCACGCGCACATACCGGTCGACCACTGCTCGTAAAATTTTCCGGATGTTATCATGGCCACGTCGATGCTCTTTTAGTCAAAGCAGGAAGTGGTGTTGTCACGCAAGGACTCACTGACAGTGCAGGCGTTTCGGAAGCTGTTGCAAAAGATACGTTGGTGTTGCCATTAGGTGACGACACGGCCATCGACGCTGCGTTTGCACAATTTGGATCCCGTATCGCAGGCGTGATTGTTGAACCACTTCCCGCCAACAATGGCCTTTTGTTTCAGCGTCACGCTTGGTTAAAGAAAATAAGAGCTGTCACGCAAGCTCACGGCTCGCTGCTTATTTTCGATGAAGTGATCAGCGGTTTTCGTTTTGGTTTTTTCGGCTATGATAAAATTTGTGAAGTGGTTCCTGATTTGACCACGTTAGGAAAAATTATCGGTGGAGGATTGCCAGTTGCAGCGGTCGTTGGATCCGCAGCAATTATGGATTTACTGGCACCGGTCGGTCCGGTTTATCAAGCGGGCACGATGGCTGGAAATCCAGTAGCACTGGCTGCGGGTGTAGAAACTTTGCGGATCCTGCAAGAAAATGATTACGCGACACATTTCGGTCAATTGGGTGAAGCGTTTGACGCGTCAATTCAACGTTATGCAAACAAGGGATTTCCTTTATCGGCGGTGCGTATAGGTTCGGTTTTTTGGATCTATCTAGATACCTCGGCTGTGCCGACGACAGCTGAAGCCATCTCGGCAGCGGCGGTTGAGCGTTATCGAAAAGTTTATCGCGAAATTTTGATGTGCGGGATTTATTTGCCTCCGTCAGCATATGAAGTTGGCTTCTTGTCTTTTGCGCACACAAAAAATGATATCCAGCAAATGATCTCAGTATTGGCGCAAGCGGTGGAGAAAGCGAATTGAAAAATGGCAGTGGCACGTACCAGCGCTGGATAAGATGGTGGCATTGGTCGCGCGATCATTTCGAACATTTGGTGCTGGGTTTTGCGCTCCTTCTTCTGATCACGTTACTGCCTTGGTGGGCGACTTTTTTTCGTCGCCTCACTTTGGAAAATTTTTTACTGCATGAAAAGTTACTCTATTTTACCATTCCGGCACCTGAGTTACGAGCAGCGAAGTTACAAGCGATCCATGGCGAACTATCGCGCCGGTTGCTGATGTTGACGGGTGAGACGGCAACCTTGCTGGTGGGCATTTGTATTTGTATCGTTGTATTATTTATAGTGGCACGGCAAAAAACCCGCGCCAAACTACAGATGGAACGCATGCTTTCGTTGACGACTCACGAACTGAAGACGCCGATTGCTGCCACGCGTGCATTGTTACAAAGTTTGTCGCTTGGCAGTGTGCCCGTGCATGCGCAAACGCGCCTGATTGAACAAGGGATCATGCAATGTGATCGGCTTGCACATCTTGCTGACACAATTTTGGCTTATCAGCGCGCATTAATGCATTCCGATCAACTCATGCCTCATGAGGCTGAAAAATTAGTGATGCAAACTTTGGTTTTTCGGGGAAATGAATTCGGGCAGAAAATAATTTGGCGTCAATCAAAAGAAGAAATCAAAGTATGGGCAGACGCCGATGCGTTTTTTGTGGTGCTTGGTAATTTGCTTGATAATGCTGAAAAATATGGTGAGTTGCAGGGTATTGAGCTCGAAACAACAGCCACACACACCCATTGGGAATTGCGCGTGCGCGATCATGGAATTGGTTTTGCGCAAGAAAGAGCAGCCCACTTATTTGAACCATTTTTTCGTGAATCGCGTGCAGAAGTGTCCAATCAGCGTGGCAGCGGGTTAGGCCTTTACATCGCCAAACAGTTGGTTGAAAAAATGAATGGCACTTTGACCGCACAAAGTGATGGCGCTGGACGTGGCAGCGTATTCACGATTCGGCTCAAACGTGTGGTTTGAGAATTGACAGGTGTAACCTTATAAGTAGCAGAGAACATCAGTGTTTCTTAAAACTCCCGTAAACGAGCCCGTGCCCGAAAAAATGAAAACCGGGCGCGGGGCCGGGCGCGTTCACGTTCACGAATAGTTTTGCAAGTCTTCTACTCTGCTGATAAAAAAGTTGATTCAGAAAGGATAATTTCATTGATTAGACATCGTAAAAGATTGCCCACCCATCCAGGAGTCATTTTTCGTGCGCATCATCTTATTCCCCTTGGTCTTGGTATTAGTGAAGCAGCAAAAAAGCTGGGGGTTTCGCGTAAAACACTTTCGAAAATTGTAAATCAACGAGGTGCAGTGACTCCAGAAATGGCGCTTCGTTTAGTACAGGGGTTCTCTACAACACCGCAATTATGGCTTAATCTGCAACAAGCGTATGATCTTTCACAAGCGCAACGTCAAACAGGATGGCGTGCTGTTCAAATTATTAAAGCGTGTGCCTAGAAATGGGCGAATTTTCCTCAACCCAATTAATTCTTGTCGTTGAAGACGAACCCTTGGTGCAAGAATTGGTGGCGCTGAATTTGAAACACGCGGGCTTTGCCGTAGCAATTGCGCAAAATGTTGTACAAGCACAGATCGCTTTATCTACGACGCAGCCTACATTGGCGATTGTGGATGCGATGTTGCCTGATGGTGATGGCTTTTTGCTGACACGCCAGGCGCGCGATCAAGGATTGACCTTGCCTATTTTGCTGTTGACTGCGCGCAACGACACGCAATCAAAAGTGAGAGGTCTTGATTGTGGCGCCGATGATTATTTGACCAAGCCATTTGACGTGCCCGAGTTATTGGCACGGGTACGTGCGCTGCTTCGACGCGGAAAAGTGGGTGGAACAACGTTGGCGGCTGAACGCTGGAGACTTGGAAATTTCTGGGCTCGTTTCGACACCGGTGAAGCTTTTACTCATGAAGGTGATGTTCGATTGAGCGAAAAAGAACTTGGCTTGCTCATGTTGTTTCATAAGCATGAAAATCAGCTGCTTTCGCGCGCCGATATTTTAGAAGAAGTTTGGGGCATGGATAGTTTTCCCACCGATCGCACCGTCGACAATTTTATTTTGCGCTTAAGAAAATTATTTGAACCGCTGCCCGACGAGCCGCGACATTTCATTACGTTGCGGGGGAGGGGGTATTTGTTTCGGCGGTGAGCAGGATTTGCCAAGCATCGTTTCTCAAAAAATTCTCAATTGCTTCACCCAGGAGACGTGGATATTTAACGTGATTAAATCGCCAGCAGCTCATCCAAGCGAAATTCAGGAAAAATGGTTTTGATTCGTGCCAACGTAGAGAGTACAGGATTGGCGGATTTAGATGATTCAAGACGTTGATAGCTGTACAGATTCTTAAATCCAAGAAGTGCTGCTGCTTGCTTTTGCGATAAAGAATGCATGTGGCGCAAAGCTCGTAAATACGTCGAAAAGGCAATTGCCGGAGAAACAGGAATGGCAATAATGTTGCGCCCTTTAAGGCGTGCGCGCGGAAGCGGATGAAAATGATTGGACGCAGGTGGCTCATCAAGAAAAAGGTTAAGTGCCTCACGCATACTGGTTCGTAGTTCAGCCATGGAATCACCTTGCGTCGAACATCCTGGCAATTCCAAACATTGTGCCCAATAGCCTTTCTTTTCTTTGTGGATACGGAAATGATATTTCATTTGCGGTTCTCCAATCGTTTCAATAACTTGTGTTCAAGCCCTTTTTTCAATTCTCGATGCAGTGGAATCGTTTCTCGTTGCTCATTTTTTCCAATAATCACATGGCTGCCCTGTTGACGCAGTACTTTCCACCCATTGCTAGATATTTTTGTAGCATCTCTTTTCCACTCAGAGGCATGTTGTTAGAATATACCAACTAAAGTTGGTGTTGTCTAGGTGGTGTAACGGAACATTGTTAGGTTTCTCTAGCTCGGAGATTTGCACGCAGTAATAAAATTAATATCCGCGAGTTCATCCAAACGAAATTCAGGAAAAACGGTTTTGATTCGCGCCAACCTAAATCTGATTCAATCTTCGTTCGAGATTTGAATTAAGTTTTTGCTCTCTGCAATTTGTTTGAAAATAGCGACTGTAGATTTGAATTGCGGCACCAAGTTACTGGATTGTTCATTTTGCTGAATAATGCGCTGAGCTTTTTGCATTAGATCTTGTGCTCGCCTTTGCAAGTTACTTGCAAGTACCGATCTAGATCCTTTTGGCATCGCTTCAATTTTTGTTGCTTCAGTCAACATGGCTTGTGCAAGTTGATTAATATTCCCGTGCTGCATCCACCTATCGATTTCGGCGTTACCAAGTTTGCTATCATGAGTCCTGAGATTTAAGAATGACGAAAGCGTATCAGCACGAGCATTAAGCGCATTCGCCTCCCGTTCAACTGGGGTTCTGCCCTGAGGTTTCGCAGGCACATAACTCGCAACATTTCTGGGATTTGCTGGAGTATTGTCTCCCTTCAACTTCTCGACGGTTCCTGGAGGTGCCGACGAAAAAGTTGAATGGATGCTGTAGTGACCATCCTTTAAATTGGCATGCGGCGGTTCTAGCACAGGTTCTCTTTTTTGCGGAGTAGGTTGTGCCATTGCCACTGGCGGTGCTTTTGCAGACGCGGAAGGACGCGCTGCAACTTGAGCTGCCGGAGCGGGTTTTTTTGCAGTAAAAGCATGTGCAGTACCTTCTGGTGGTGCGCGAAGATTTTGTCTCCGTTCTCCTACTTTTGGCTGGGGTGGCGCCACACGAGCGGCTTTCTGGTTTCTATGTTTTCTATCACCACGGCGGAGTGAATGATCAGATATACCATGTGCTTCGCGTGATTGCGGGTTCACAGTTTGTTTTAGAAGCTCTTCTACGCTTCTTTTACATTGATTAAAAAAAATCTGTACCGAGACCGGCAAATTTGGCTGAGACATCCATTTTTGCACGGTTTTTATTTGTTCTACGGCACCGGGCGCTTTTGGATTGATTTCTAATCTTTCAATAAACTTTTCAGGGGTAAGGGGCTCCGCTTTTTCTACTTCTTTTAAACCCGAATCAACCCAGCGATTTCCCCAACTAATGTCTGACGCCAGTCGCTGACAAATAACGCTAAACTGTTGTTTGTCTAGCTTGTCACTTTTAAGGCCTGAGACGATATCGAAATCCAGCGTATGCTGTTTGTGAAGTTCTGCTGGAGTGGGTGATGGTATTCTTGTTGCCATAAATTTATTACCTCTGACTTCATTATCGCATAATCGACAAAGTTGTTCCGTCTTTTTTTAGAGAATCTGCAATTTAATGATAAACTTATTGAAGTATTATTGGAAAACTGGAGAATTTATTAAAGAGCCTCTTGTAAAACTGCTAGAGGTCTAGAATATAGTCGACAATAACCTACTTTGAAGCAAGCGCAGCTTGAAAGAACATCGGTAGGTAATTGATGCCATTTTGAGTCGCTGGTTTAAACGCTTCGCTTGGCATTTGGATGCGAATGTCAGGGGACGAAATTTCTGGAAGTTGTAAATTAATATCTCTACCTTTAGAAGAACGCGTCGTCTCCAAAAGGCGTATTTCTTCAGACGCCTCTACCACTTCTTTGTTGTCTCTTATTTCTTGATCCAAACTAAATTCAGTTTCACTGGCATTTCTTACAACTGTTTCAAGCGTCTTCTTATCCATCACACTTCCGGGCTTTGTTCCGGCTCGAGGAGTAATATTTGAAACCACGATCATGGCGGTAATGATTTGTTTTACCTGTTTTTGAATGTCTGCATAATATTTCTGAATTTCTTCCGGAGTCATCGAAATTTTATGACCGAGCCGGTCAAAGGTAAATGCTTTTTCACCGGGGTGTCTTTTCACCACACCACATTTCAGTGAAAAGGTAAGATATCCATCAGCAAAAGGTGTAAATGTTAGCTCCTGGAATAAAGGATTTTCCTTTAGTTTTTTGAGTGCTGCAATTGCCGATTTGCTGTAAAAATCAATTTTAGCTTTGATTTCAGTAGTGGCTGGTGAATCTGGTCTGATGTTTCCATTTTCTTCTGCCTGTGCGATTAGGGCAGAAGTCTCGGCTCCCTGTTCTTTGGCCACAGCCAAGTGTGATCGATATTTATCTTCGCCATATGCCAAGTAGTCAGCTGTTCTAAATGCCAAGTCTGGCCTTGAAACGACTCGACCGTTTTTACCTAGTCGAGAATAAACTTCAGGATGATGCGCATATTGTCGTGCGACATCGGGATATTTTGTTGGATCTCGCAATACCTGACCTGATTTTTTTCCACTCAACCTTGCTTTTGGCACAGGAGGGGCCGCTTCATATTTCTTTTGCAGTGCGACAACGCCTTTCCAGTTTTCGACACGAGCCTCTTTCTTACCAAAGGCATAGACTACGTCAGGATGCTGTGGAATCACCAAACCATTGTCATCACGGTCAGTTCTGCGCACCGGCCAATCTTTGCCGGTTGAATCACGAAAAATTTCTCGATCTGGTAACGATTGGGGTTCTAAGGTGCGCGTCCCCGAATGCTCCATGACGGCGTCGTCTTTCATGCCATCAATGTCATCTTCAAAATCTGCACCTTCGACACGTGAAAAATGATACTGGGGAGCTGGAATTGTTGGAGTTGGCATACGTATCTCTGGATATACTTATTGGTAGCACTCGTATTTTGTTGCGTGAAATTGTAGTATTTTATGGACTGAGACGCAGTTTTTAAAGTAATTTTAATTGCAGTGATTAACGGAGTTTTTCATGTAACTCCAGTTATTATAAGTACTGAAGTTTTTAGACTGCTTTTACGATCACGAGTGATTTTACAAATATATTCAATATTATTGAGCCAATTGCAAAACTCGTAGTCGTCGACGTCATCGTGAACGAAGAAAATACTTAAATTTTTCGACTACGACTACGTTTACCGCTGATTTTGTAAGTACCTCTATTCTTTTATATTTGCCGTATTGCCGTTTGTAATGAATAAATTTTGAAATAAGCGGCGATTTTTTTTGGCAACTCATCTACGAAAACTATTCGCCGCACAAAATTTTTTACATTTCGTAAGCAACAGTCCGGTCGCGATCTCGATAATGATGAATAAGAAACAAAATTTACGCATCATCGTAGGAGAAAGCGACCATGGCAATACAGAGATCCCTTCCACCGATAATAACAACAAATGGTGCAATGCTAAATCAAACAAATCAATTGTCATCTCCAGCTTCACTCGTTAAGCCAGCGGTGGTACAAGAAGCTAACCGCCCGGAGCCCAAATTAATAAATCCAAACGTTGTTCCAGCTCAACCCGCGTTGCAGGTTCCTGGAGCAAAGGTTGATGGAACTGGGAAAACCGCTTTATTTGTAGACAAAAGTAACAGAGTGGCAGTTGAAGAAGATGATGGGCCTGATTATCACGCGAGCGGTCCTTCAGCGGATACCTGCCAACAGGATTATGTAAGAGTAAAAAATGTCACCGTAGATCGCGTGCAATTGACTGTGCTTGGAAATATGGTTCAAGTTGTCGTTTCTGCTGGTTTTGAAGGCACTCAACATATCAACAACAATAGTCATCGCGATGGTGAACCAGAAGGTATTGTTGATTGCCCCAATCCGGGGCGGCATAAGTTTGCGCAAACTTATTCTAGTTCCGCTACGACATATTTAATAAAGTTAAGTGATCTCACCGGAGAATTTCCTTTTCTAAGAAAAGCCCGGCCTGGTGAAAAACCACCAGTATATACTCTGGTGCCGAATAACAAAAACGCTACTACAAATTGGATTGGGGGCGTAACTGTCGATGAGAAAGATGGAAAAATAGTAACAAATCAGGGAGAAATTGATCGTTTAGCCGGTACTGCGGTAACAGCTGTTAAAGGATACGGTCTGTCTCCTGGTAATCTTACAAAACAAAATTTTCACCGGTTGAAAGATGAAGTAGCGGCAGTTGCTGAAGGGCCCTATCAAACAACAACTATCCCCGTATTTATTTCCCCGCCTCCAGGCTGGGTTCAAATTCCAACATCTCAATCGCCCCCACAAGCTAATCCTGCTCCAGTAGCACGGCCTCAGCCAACTGGCGGCACATCGGTGACCGCGGATGAAACTGCTGCAGATTCAAAAAAGCGGATCAACTTTATAACGGAGTATCTATTTAGCCAGAAAGCTTCTTCTGGGGAACTCGCTCAAAGCTTTAGAAAGGAAGAGTTAGCAGGTTTTAATAGTTTTGAACTCTCAGAAACTGAAATTGCAGCGATTTATAAGGTTTTGGAAAGTGAAAAATATAAAGATGGCAAATATGAAAATATGAGTAAATTCTCTCATTCCGACGAAGAAATTGAAACTTTTTCGGACGCTTTAAAAGAACAAATTGAGCGAGAGCAAACATTGCATCCCGATATTTATTTGCAGAGACCAAATTCTTAAATTAAATTTTTTCCCTTTCTTTCCCAATCTCCGCCCATTCTCTTTTTATAATATTTTGCCATTTCTCCGGCAGTCTCGAAAGTCTCACGATCTCTACTTTTATCGGCAAATCAGAATTTTCGAATTGCTCTTCAATCTCGCTAATCACATGATCGGGAATGTTGTCTTCGTAGGCGATGTCTAAATCAGAAAACTGAGTTGCCTCATGTTTGATACGAGAACCGAACGCGTAAAATTTATAAGGATAGGGTTGAAGGATTTTTTGCACAATCGCAAAGTGAGCTGGGTCTAATTGGATCACGTGGTAGTTTCTAAACGTTCAATTAATTTGTTTAATGCGTTGGAAAAACTCGGAAATACCGCAATAAGTTCTTGCACCACAAGTTCTTGATAAGTGTGAGTGGTTAAATTGCGTTTTTGCACAAACTCAAACCATGTTTCGACATTGTCCAGCAAAGAGTTTTGTGTAGCGAAACGAAAAGTATCGCGTGGGGAACCGGCCTGAATGCCTTTTTTGTGTAGTACTTTTTTTAAGATTTTCCAGGAAAGCTCATAACAAAACGTAAACGCTAAAATTGCGCCCGCTTTTTCTTGATCGGTAGTTAACTGCAAGCGAAAACGCTCAAAGATTTTTTGCGCTTTCAGCGGTGGTGCGAGTATCGATGTCTTCAAGAATAAGCATTCGTCTATATTTATCTTACCTTCGTTTTTTCTTCACCGGTTTTTTCTTCGCTAGTTTTTTTGCCGGTTTGGCGGTTTTCTTTTTTGTGGGTGCTTTTTTCTTAATGGGTTTTTTAGCTGCTTTCTTCTTGGTTGATTTTGCTGGCGCAGCTTTAATCGCTTTTTTTGCAGGCACTTTCTTAGCAACCGGCTTTGCTTTGGCAACAGGCACCGATCGGCTTTCACTGCGCGCTGCTGGTGCGACTGCACGCGGTTTCGATGGTGTGCTGGTATCTTCGAGTGGTGTCGGTGGAGGCTGCTCGCCTTTCAATACTGCAAGCACATGCTGCGCATGTCCATCGACTTGTACGCGATTAAAAATGGCCATGATCTTTTGCTGTTCATCGATAATGAAAGTAGTGCGCTCGATGCCCATAAACGAACGACCGTATAAGGTTTTTTCTTTCCACACGCCGTATTCACTGGCGATTTCATGATCGTGATCAACTAACAGCGTAAAATTGAGATTGTATTTTTGTTTGAATTCATCATGCGATTCAAGCGGATCAGGAGAAATTCCCAATACCTGTGCACCTTCCATTTTAAACGTTTCGAAATTGTCGCGAAAATCGCAAGCTTCCTTGGTGCATCCGGGAGTGTCGTCGCGCGGGTAAAAATACAAAACAACTTTTTGACCTGCAAAATCCGCTAGTGAAACGCTGCCTCCACCATCGGTGTGTAAGGTAAACTGCGGTGCGGGATCACCTATTTTTGGCATGTGTGCTCTCCTTATTTCACGATGCAACGGTCGCAGGCTTACCGAAGGGGTTGATGCAAGTCAATCGCTTAGGACTGCTTGAACGCTACTCTTATCAGTGATACTTTGGGGTTCTGTTTCTCGTTGAAGTTGTCAATCTCAATGCTGTTATAGGAGGATGCTTCCATGGCTCAGCTCTCATCATTCACACTGCAAAAACGTCGTATTCATCCGCAACCGGCTCCAGGAAATGTGAAATCAAATCCAGAAAACCATGAAATTCAGCGCGAAGCGATTGCCAAATTGGCTTTTGAAAAGTTTATCGCGCGTGGTGGTCAGCATGGTTTTGATCAAGAGGATTGGTTGGCAGCAGAGAGAGAACTCGCGTCACAAATTCAAGAATCCAAGCGGTTTCAAAGTCACTAAATCTGCTTTATCCATCCATCTCAATTTGTAGCAACAAATCTCCATCATTTCCGAAGATCATGCATGCTCTTAGTTTTAGAGCGTGAATTACTCCTTTTATTTTTGAAGACGATTGCTTCAAGTAAGGATGTTTAATATGGTAGGATCAGTTCCGCCAGCACCCCCATCTCCGTCTGCGCAACTTTTTCCAGTACCGCTGCCACCACCATCATTCCCGATTCTTCCAGTAGCGCTCGCATCTGCTCCAACTCCTGCGACTGCTACGGGTTCTTCAGCGACACAAATTCGAAGTTGGAATGGGCTGGTGATATGTAACCCCCAGAAAGTTTTTCATCCTCATTCATTGGATGAACTTCAAACTGAAATTAAAGATGCCAAACATGTTCGTTTTCTTGGAGCAGGGCATTCTTTCAATGAAGCTCGCTGTAGCAATGATACTGCAATAGATATGAGTGGTCTTAACCGTATCGAAGTGAAGCCAAGCAAAGATCACCCAACTGTCGTTGCGCAAGGAGGCGCGACATTGGGCGAGGTGAAGCGTAAACTTGAGAGTTACGGATTAGAACTCAGACCTCTGCCAACCTCACCTCATGTTACTGTCGGAGGAGCTATTGCCAATTCCGTTCATGCCACTGGCCTAACGGCAGCTATTTTGAGTGATCTAGTTGAAGAGATCCAAATTATTGACGCGCAAGGGAAGCTTAGGATTTTTAATCCGTTAATCAATCCAGATGAATTTAGGCTTGCTCTGACTAATTTTGGTGAACTGGGCGCGATTTATTCTGTTACTTATCGTTGTTTTTCCAAGCAAAATTTGGAACGCAAGGATCAGATATTTTCTTTGGATCAAGCCTTAGCGCAAGCCAATACCATGGTTGAACAAAATGCTGGCGTGCGTTGGTTTTGGTATCCTGATTTAGGTGGAGTAAGGGTCACTACCGACAATCCTACCGAGAAGCCTCCCCAGAATATGGGGAATGTGAACCCTCGCGAAGATGCGGTGTTAACGAAAAAAAATGAAGATGGACTTGCTTGGTTGGAGCTTCATCGGTGGTGGTTACCCGAGCGGGTACGAAACTACCTGATCAGTAAAGAAAATAAAAAACAACTCGCTACGAATGATCATCGCGTCGCGGATTCTGCCGACATTTATTTTGAAGATTTCCATGTGAACAGCACGCGCGATTTAGCCATCGCGATTGAGTTAGCAAAGCTTCCATATGCGTTGAAAAAAATCCAAGAAATTTTCAAAAAGCACGGAGATCGCAGGAGTCTTTTCGCGATCGGTGTGCGGTTTCTAGGTGAAAGTAAGGGCGCACTGTCACTTTCAGCGGGGCGAGCAAGAAGTGCAGTGATAGAAGTTTTTGTGCATCCCGATGATCCTGATGGCATTCCGGTTTTGCAAGACGTTTCACAAGCGCTTGTGGCTCTCGGTGGACGTAATCATATGGGGAAAGCTGTTTACATTAATTCTTTTGACAACTATGCTCCAAGAGATGTCGCTGCTTTTGCTGAATTACGCAAAAAACTCGATCCCACTGGAAAATTTTCAAACCCATTTCACGCGCAGTTTGGTCCACCTCCTGTTGCCGCCAAGTAAAAATTATCCCGCATGAGCGAGTTGTTCGGCGTGTGAAAAAGTGGCTTTCACCAGCGCCGCAAGCTCGGGATAAGTTTTGAGATCAGGATCATGAGCGAGAAGTTGTTCTGCCACCTGCTTCGCTTGGATCAGCAAATCCTGATCGCGCACTAAATTCGCAATCCCTAATGCAGGTAACCCTGCTTGCCGGGTGCCGAGAAAATCTCCAGGACCACGAAGGCGAAGATCTTCTTCTGCAACCACAAAGCCGTCATTGGTATGACACAGCACGGATAAGCGCGCGTAAGCATCATCATGAAGAAATTTCGAAGCCATCAAATAACAAAACGATTGATGAGCACCACGACCTACTCGCCCACGCAACTGGTGAAGTTGCGACAAGCCAAAGCGCTCGGCATGTTCAATCACCATCACACTGGCATTTGCCACATCGATGCCAACTTCAATCACCGTTGTAGAAACAAGAATATGCACACGGTGTGCGCTAAAATCACGCATAATGTGTTCTTTATCGGTCGCATCCATGCGGCCGTGCAAAAGACCCACTTTAAATTCCGAAAATTCGCTCTGTAGTTCAGTCGCCATGGCAGTGGCATTTTTTAAATCTATTTTTTCGGATTCTTCGACTAAAGGATAGACCACATAAATTTGGCGCCCGGCACCAATTTGTTCACGTAATTTTTCATAAAGTTGATGCCGGCCATTTTCGCGTACGAGCTGAGTTTTGATGGGGGTGCGTCCGGGTGGAAGCTCGTCAATGATTGACACATCGAGATCGCCGTACAAGGTCAAAGCCAATGTACGAGGGATAGGTGTTGCAGTCATCACCAAAAGGTGGGGAACTTTTTCGCTGCTGCCTTTTTTGCCGAAGCTCTGCTCGTTGCACCACACCAAAACGATGTTGTTCATCGACAATTGCCAGTCCCAATGCGGCGAATTCAACCCGTGATTGAATGAGCGCATGCGTGCCAATGATAAAATCGATTTCGCGATGTTTGATTTTACGCAGCGTTTCTTTGGCTTCTGCAGAAGGAATGTTGGCGGTGAGAAAACCTAAACGGATGCCCTGAGGATGCAGAGTGTGAACGGCATTTTTAAAATGTTGTTCTGCCAAAATTTCGGTAGGTGCCATCAATGCAGCTTGATAACCCGCACGGATTAACCGATATCCCGCTAAAAATGCCACGGCAGTTTTGCCCGAGCCAACGTCTCCCTGCACCAAGCGATGCATGGGGCGTCCGCTTTGTAAGTTGGCCATGATTTCGTTGCAAACGCGGTTTTGTGCGGCGGTGAGGTTAAAAGAAAAAAGTTGTTTCGCGGCGCGATCAATTTCGTCAGCCGAGGTGATGATCTGAATTCCTTGTGCAAGCTGATGGCGTAGCCGACGACGAATGAGGCCCAGTTGCAGAATCAAAAGTTCTTCGAGAATCAAACGTTCATGCGCAGGAGAACGGTCTGCCAGCTGGCTGAAATCGGTGTTGCTGGGTGGTTGATGTAACCTTTGCAATGCTTCAGACAAGGTAGGAAGTTGACGTGTTTTTGCCTGAGTTTTTTGCGAATGTAAAAAGAGATGACGAGGAAGAACATCGACGAGCGCCTCAGCATAACTTAGTGCATGAGCCATCATTGCTCGCAAGCGCTTGGGATAGATACCAGTGATTTCGCTGTAGATAGGAACGATCGACGCCATCTCATCGTGATTTGCATCGTCAGCGATGACGTCGATGTCAGGATGCACCATTTGTTTTTGTCGCCCGTAAACATCGACAATTCCGCAGATGGTGATGGACATGCCAATGCGAAAACGGCTTTGAAACAAGGCGAGACGAAATTGGAACCATTTCAAATGAATCACACCGGTGTCGTCGCTCACTGCCATTTCGAAAAGTTTGCGCCCCCCGCGTAAGTGTATTGGCCCAAGCGCAATAATGGTACCGGTCAAAGTTACACGTTGGCCAACCGGTGCTTCCCGAATGCTGGTGCGCAATCTGCGATCTTCGTAACGGAATGGCAAAAAATATAATAAGTCACGCACGGTGAAAATATTTTTTCCGGCCAAAAGTGTCGCAGTTTTTTCGCTGATGCCTTTGATTGCTGTGACGGGGATGTGTGTCGGATCGGGCAGGACACTTTTGGGTGCGACGAGTCTTTCAGTTATACGATTGATGGGTGGACTTTCTGCAGCCGTTGTTTGTAAGTTGCTCAGTTGCTCCAATAAAGCATGAATGCATTTTTTTTTATCTTCAACCGAGAGTTCGTCGAGTTGACGCGCTTGAATTGCAAACGAAGCCAATTGAGGATCACTTGCAGCAATGGTGATTAACGTATGACTTAAATTTTTCACTCTTTCGAGTGCTGCAAAATTATTTTTTGAAGCAAATTGTAGCGGTGCTTTTAAGCGTTCAATCAAGTGATGAGAGGAATCTTTGTTTATTAGGCTGGGTGGTGGATCTCGTGTTTCTTTTTCTAAGGTATTCACGGCGTGGCAACAAATGTGACTTTGCTGATTTCGTAACGTCTAATTCCTTTGGGCGAATGCACTTGCGCTTCATCTCCTTCTTCACGACCAATCAATGCGCGCGCGATGGGTGACGAAATCGAGATTTTGCGCGTTTTAAGATCAGCTTCATCGTCGCCCACGATTTGATAAACCACTTCTTCGTTGTTTTCGAGATCGGTGAGTGCAACGGTGGCACCAAAAACAACGCGCGACCCTGAAAGCTTGCTAGGATCGATCACTTCTGCATTTGAAATTTTTATCTCGAGATCTTTGATCCGTCCTTCAATAAATCCTTGGCGTTCTTTGGCCGCATGATATTCAGCGTTTTCAGAAAGGTCGCCTAATTCACGAGCGGCACCGATCTCAGCAGAAATTTTTGGCCTAGCCACGCTCTTTAGGGTTTTTAATTCCTCTTTCAATTTTTCAAAACTTTGCGGAGTCATTGGATATTTAACCATGGTCAATTTCCTTAAAATTTAAACTTTGCTTGTCTATTCCGATGGTGCCGCCTGTA
>Ga0207120_1095_pt1 | contig 18151 bp, 21 predicted proteins | sample Alteio_BWMinHeat_40_FD_153509 | JGI IMG/M metagenome (GOLD analysis project Ga0207120, IMG submission 153509) | Enriched cells from forest soil in Barre Woods Harvard Forest LTER site, Petersham, Massachusetts, United States -... | ecosystem: Environmental > Terrestrial > Soil > Temperate forest >...
ATGGAGGTGTCTGAAGCATATAGAAGTGATGTAGTAATAAGTAGCCATAGGGCAGGTGTATACATGTGTTTCATCATGTTCATCTCCTTGATTAATTATGGATGATTTTATGCGGAGCCAAGTATAGGTCTGGTCGGTTGCAATGTCAACGCGCGGCACACAGGTTTTGGGTGGGATTTGTAGCGTTAGACCAGTCTTTATGGGGATGATTACCGATCATGTTATTTTTTCACCAAGATAGATTATATATGTAGCAGGGCTTGAGGGGTCTTTGAATTCAGCGTAGTGGAGTGTTTTTATGCCGAGCTTTTCATAAAGCCTAACGTAGCGTGGATTTTAAGATAGGTACTTCGATTATTAGCATCATTGAATACAACAAATTCATAATCATCGTTGAGAAACGCTTTGAATGTTTTGTATTGAAGCTCGATAAAATCGGGGCGATTGAAGGCGCAGGTGAGAACAAGAACTTTGTCTTTTGGATTAGTAAACAAAGTGAGAAGGATAGTCAGAAAAAGATAACGGATTTTCATATTTCTATTTTATTGGAGTGGTGGCAGTAATACATTGTTTCTACGAGATACGGCGTAAAATTACCTGATACTCATTTTCAATCATTTCAAAACCGTGTTGTAGTAGGAAGGGAATCGAATATTTAGCTTTCCCAAGATTAGAAAATAGAGAAGAAATAATTAGAGAGATAGAAAAAATCAAACCAGATTTCATTATAAATGCAGCGGGTATAACAGGAAAACCAAATGTTGACTGGTGCGAAGATCATAGGCAAGAAACATTGCGCGTAAATGTACTTGGCACGCTAAATTTGGCCGATATTGCCTATACATACAATCTTCCTTTAACCAATATATCAACCGGATGTATTTATCAATACGACGAAGAGCATCCATTAGGAAGTGGTAAGGGATTTACCGAAAAAGATGAGCCAAATTTTTCAGAATCATTTTATTCACGAACAAAAATTATGCTGGAGAAGCTGATAAGCAATTACCCTAATGTATTACATTTAAGGGTAAAAATGCCAATTTCATCTGATGATTTTGAACATGGGTTTATCGGAAAAATTATTCGCTATAAAAAATTGATAAATATTCCTAATTCATGCGCAATTGTTGATGATTTGTTACCCATTGCTATCGAAATGACACTGAATGGCTTTACTGGTATCTACAATTTTGTAAATCCTGGAGCCATATCTCATAATGAAGTCCTCGATCTTTATAAAAAATATATAGACCCGGACTTTACCTATGAAAATTTTAGCTTAGAAGAGCAAGCAAAAGTACTTAAGGTTGGCCGTTCGAATGCTGAACTAGATGCCACTAAATTATTAAAGGATTTTCCAACCATCCCACATATTAAAGAATCTATTATTCATGTTTTTGAGAACCTCAAAAAAATAAAAGCACGCTGAATTTTATGCGGTACTTAAGAAAAAAGTACAATAAAAGTCATAAAAAAAGAGAGCCTGTCGTTTTCGATGGGCTCTCTTTTTTTATGTGTATAGAGATTTCTTTACTGTGTAAGTGTATTTATTAAATTATATAAAAGCATTGTTTTTTGCTTATGATATTCAGCAGATTTATGGTTCCAATTTGAACCGCTACGATAGTGTAAAAAGCTATGGTTTAAATTAAATTCAATATCATCAGCAGATGACTGAATATATTTGATAATCACATCATCAAATTCATTATTTCGTAAGCATTGTGTACAATGCTCGCATGTCATATTGCTACACAATCGGCAATTCAACCCTACCTTGCAAGCGCCAATATGAATCTGGCCAAAAAACAACGACCTTACTGAAGGATTGTTTTTAAGATAATAATAGGTATGCCCACCAACATCACAATCTAGTCCCTCTATACGCCCACCCTCAAAGCTCAGTGTTCGCTTATTAGGAAGAGTTTTCATGTTCATGAATACGAGAGCGGGGGACATGTACTTAACTGAGATAGCGTTATTTCCCCTTCCCTGCGGCTGGCCTGCAATATCATAACCTTCCATATACTTTTCTATACTAAAAGGTTTAATGAGAAACATATCAGAGTCTACTAGGGCAACTATACCATCATAATCGTAGCCTATTTTTTCTAACGCATATTTAATCCCATCCATATGCCTATGACCAGGAGATTGCCTCTTATGCATATCTTGTGGAACCCTAAAACAGCGAACGCCACATCTTCTGCATGTTTCTTCAATGCGCCGCTTCATATCTTCCTGGGCAGCATCATTGAATACAACATACTCATAAGAGTCCTGCAAAAGTGCGTTAAATGTTTTTAGATGCAACTCTATAAAATCGGGACGATTAAAACTGTGCGTTATAATAAGAACTTTAGTGGCAGTCTGTAGCGGAATTAAACAAAGCAGTAATAAAAAATGTTTCATATTACCCTCTAATTTTGCTGTTCCTTAGACAATTTCTGCGCTTGTACAATAGCTGACATGAAATCATTTAAGGCCCTTGTTTTCATGCAATGATATTCGGCAGACTTGTGGTCCCAATTTGAACCGCCGCGATAGTGTAAAAAGCTGTGGTTTAAATTAAATTCAATATTATCGGGGCATGCTTGAATATATTTGATAACCATATCATCAAAACCACTATCTCGTAATCGTTGTGTACAATCTACACACGTCATATTGCTACACAACCGGCAATTCAACCCTACCTTCCAAACACCAATATGAAGCACGCCAAAAAACGATGGCCTAACTGATGGATTGTTCTTAAGATAATAATAGGTATGACCTCCAACATCACAACCCAGTCCCTCAATATACCCACCCTCAAAACTTAGTGTCCGCCTATTGGGAAGAGTCTGCATATTCATAAATACAAGAGCTGGAGAAAGGTATCGAACTTCAATCGTATTATTACCTCGTCCTTGCAGGTCCCCCGCAATATCATAACCTTCTAAATACTTTTCTATGCTAAAAGGTTTAATAAGAAACATATCGGAATCTACTAGGGCAACTACACCATCATGATCGTACCCTACTTTTTCTAACGCATATTTAATACCATCCATATGTCTAGTGCCAGCAGATTGCCTACCTTGCATATGCTGCGGAACTCTAAAACAACGGACTCCACATCTTTTGCATGTCTCTTCAATGTGCCGCTTCATATCTTCCTGGTCGGCATCATTGAACACTACATACTCATAAGAGTCTTGCAAAAATGCATTGAACGTTTTTAGATGCAATTCTATAAAATCAGGACGATTAAAACTGTGCGTTATAATAAGAACTTTAGCGGCAGTCTGTAACGGAATTAAACAAAGCAATAATAACAAACGTTTCATGTGTATTCCTCTTTGAAGACAACCATAGGTTTATACTTCTAGCAAGAGACTCTTATAACAGCAAATTTAATATCTCTTTCAACTCGTTTTTTGAGACAACTGCTCTTTCCGAGGAATAATCCTTTGCGCCTTCCTTAAGCAAGTTGCCCCGTGTCATATAGATCGGCTCTTTATTTTTATCCCTTAAATTTTCAAGCCATTCCGTCAAACAAGGAGTTATTACACGCATGTGGTTGAATGCATACGTCCTTACCAACTCAACTTCATTGATAAGAACCTCGTGAATTTTTTCTCCAGGCCTTAGACCAATAATTTTCACTTGACTATTTGCACGGTATTTTTCTTTCAATACCTCTATCAAATCCTTCACATTCAGTGCTGGAAGATCTTTTACAAATATCTCTCCGCCAACACCGTATCTAATGGCATCGAATATAAATTCTACCGCCTCGTTTTTACTTATAATAAAACGAGTCATTTTCGGATCAGTCAAGGTAATATCTTCACCATTTTTAATCTTCTCCAAGAATATAGGGATAACTGATCCTGTACTTTCAAGAATATTGCCGAATCGTACAACCGTAAAAATAGTATCTATATTTTTGGTGTCATAATTAGTGAAAACTTTTTCACTGACAAACTTACATGCACCGTATATGTTTACAGGTGAACAAGCCTTGTCTGTTGAAATAAATATCGTTCTCGTTACCTTATTTGTAACACAGGCATTAAATACATTGACCGGCCCTAGGATATTCGTCTTTATTGACTCCTCAACATTATTTTCTAATGCGTCCATTCTTTTCAAAGCTGCTGTATGAATTACAAGATCAACTCCCTTGGTATGCCGAAACAAGCAATTGAAATCTCGCACATCCCCCAAAACATTTTTTATTTTTGGGTTATTCTTAAAGAATTTTTGGCTATTGAATAATTTTACCTCATCTCTACTGAGTAAAGTTATCGTCTTTGGGTTATATACTAGGATTTCTTCAGCAAGCGTTCTACCTAAATATCCCGTGCCACCCGTTATCAAAATATTCTTTCCCTCAAATAACTCTTGATTACTCGGTTCTACTTTATAGTCACCCGGTACAATGAATTGAGAAAAAAGTAAAAAAAGATAACACCCTTGCATCATTTTCTTCATGTGCTCACATCTCCTTTTTTTAGAGAGCATGAAATATCGCCCTCCAAAATTTTATTCTAGGTAACGTCGAAATTGCAACAACCGGTATAAAAATGGTTCATCGCGAAATATTTTTTGCTATTTTTTTAAAACTTTGTTCAATTTATGCAAGTTCGGATTAAGACTGAAGTTTGACATCGAGGATAGAAAATTATGAATCGCAGATAGAATCTGGCATATAAAAAATCTTGTTGAGGGGAATATCATTATGAAGCGCTCAGTATGGTTATCAGCCACTATGTTTACCATAGTGTTTTGCATGGCTATTCAGTCAATGGAAAAACCCTCCCGCCCATTCAAGCAAGTAATCATCTGGGGCCACAAGCTCCATACCCACACGCACTCATACATTCATTTTGCCTTCAAGCGCGCATTTGAGGCTCTTGGTTATCCAACATATTGGTTTGATAACAATGATAATGTGCGTAATTTTGATTTTTCCAATTCGCTCTTTTTAACCGAAGGTCAGGTCGATCAAAAAATTCCACTACGCAGCGACTGCCGTTATATTTTGCACTACTGCAGAGATTTTTCTAAATATAAAAAGCTCTATGATCAGGGCAATTGTATTCTTCTTGCTGTATATCGCTACGACAACCCTGAAGCCGGTGGGCGGCATTATCTTATGACCGCTCCACAATGCGAAAAAGTAGATCGCTGGACCTATATAGACGTACCCGAAAAGATTATCTATATGCCATGGGCAACCGACCTTTTACCCAATGAAATCGACCTCGTTAAGGAAAAAATAAAGAGCGTCAAAAAAGAAAAAGCTGTACACGTGGTTGCTAGTATAGATGGCGGTGGTAAAGAAAATCCTTTTGAAAATCTTTCAAAGTATGCTCCCTTCCGACAAGCATGTGAAGGAAATGGCATCGCCTTTTATAACCACAAATATCTGAGTATGGAAGAAAACATAGATGTAACACAACGCTCACTTATTGCCTCAGCACTACAAAGTCAAATTCAATGCGACATCGGCTATATCCCCTGTCGTATTTTCAAAAATATCAGCTACGGACAATTTGGATCAACTAATTCAAAAGAAGTATGGGAACTCTTTGATAGAAAGATTGTCTATAACCCAGATACCTATCAACTTTTTTACGATACCGTTAATAAAGTACAACATATGGATATCAGCGAGCTTTATGAGCTCATGGATTATGTGCGTGATAATCACACATATATCAACAGAATAGAACGCATTCTGTGGTTTATGAATAAGATCAAGCCATTCAATACATAAGGAATTTCACTGCCCCTATCGTTGTCATATATAAGATGTCATCTAACCAATGAGAACACATGAACAAGCAACTTTTTTTACTGCTAATACTGTCAGTATCAGTACTTTTCAATACGTATGCTATTCGAATTGAACAAGATAGTGCCCATTTTGACCAACTCGGTTATGACAATTGTGATATGATAAAAAATGGTGAACTCGATGTTGTACGGGAACTTATACAGCCGGATGCGATCGTGTTTGATGTCGGGGCCAATCAAGGAGAATGGAGCAAACATGTGCTTAACATGCAACCATCGATCACCGTGTATGCCTTTGAGCCAGCACCAGTAACATGCACAAAACTGCGCCTTAATTTTGCCAATCTCAAAAATGTACATATCTTTAACATCGCTTTATCAAAAGAAGTGGGAAAGAAAACATTCTTTTGGTACAACACAAACCAACAGGCAACTGAATGCTGCGGGCTCTATCATCGCCCAATTATAGATCAAATCATAGGTACACAACCTACCCATTTATTAGTAGACACGGATACGCTAACCCTGTTTTGTCAGCGCCACACAATAACCACTATCGATTTTTTAAAAATTGACACAGAAGGATCTGAGTTTGATATCCTGCTTGGCGCTTATGAGTTTCTCGCCAATAAGCAAGCAAGGGTCATCCAGTTTGAATATGGCGGTACTTATCCCGATTCGCACACCACCCTCAAAGAAGTATACACCCTTCTTACATCACTCAACTATACGCTTTACCGAATAGTGCCATGGGGTCTTATAGAAATAACACAATGGCGCACTGAACTAGAGACATTTAAATATGCTAATTATATAGCAGCGGCTCAACCACTATCGATGTTATCTAACTAAAGACATGTAGATTTTGACATCTACACATGTGGAATTTAGTATACTGCGCGTATGATCACCCACTAAAAAAGGATAGAGGAATTTATGAAGCGATTATTTCTTATTGCAGCCCTGCTCATTACCGCAACCAGCATACCAAGTCAGTCAGCAGCACAGCGCCCATGCTTGGATTCATCAAAAAATTCTTTAGAGGAGCTCTACGCCATTGGTCTCGCACATCAAAATACGCCTTTACGCATCCACATAGGCTGTGGAGAAAGTACCCTCACACATTATGTTAATATTGATTTTCCACCCAGCGAGCATACAGTTCAAACCAAAATAGGTGCTAATGTTTTTGCTGACATAACACAGTTACACTTCCCTCAGCAAACCGTTGATGAAATACGCTCTCACCATATTTTTGAACATTTTGATCGACAGGTGGCACTTGCTTTGCTCTGCGCTTGGCAACAATGGCTTAAACCCGGCGGGCTCCTTGTTATAGAAACCCCTGATTTCAACGCAAGTGTACGTTTACTTATGGTTCCCCAATATTCATACGAACAAAAACAGAAGATCATGCGGCATATTTTTGGTTCACATGAAGCACATTGGGCAATACATTGCGATGGGTGGTATAAAGAGAAATTTGAACATGTCTTGGGACAACTTGGTTTTAACGATATCACTTTCGAATTTACCGAATGGAATCTTCTCCATAACATTATTGTGCGTGCACATAAGAAAAAATCATTCACACGCGAAGAATTAATGGCCCAAGCCAAAGCTCTTTTGAGAGAAAATATGGTAAACACAACATCAAGCGAAGAAATAATGTGGCATACCTGGTGTACTAAGTTCGATGAAGCAACTAAAAAATTAACTCTCGATTAGCTCACTTCTAGATCTCTTACAACGAGGCCAAATAATGCATGAGATTACCGTTGTATCCAAAAACACTTTCACATTAATAACGACAAAACCAGGAGAACATGGTGAACATTGTGCGCTGTCTTTTTTTAATTACGTTTTTTACTTTGTTTACTCATCCAAAAGACAAAGTGCTTATTCTAACCTGCGCCTTCAACCGTCCTGATTTTATCGAGCTTCAATACAAAACGTTCAAAGCGTTTCTTAACGATGATTATGAATTTGTTGTCTTTAATGATGCCAACACTCGAGCTACCTATCTTAAAATCCATGAACTATGCAAAAAATGTAAAATCCGTTGTATAGACCTCCCACAAGACATTCAACGCAAACGTAATGGCAGACCAGTCGGCCACATGACACGCAATGGTGTACCCATTTATATCGATATAAATAGAAAATCCCCCAGTTGTTTTGCAGCAGATGCTTTACAATACACGCTTGATTCTCTTGGATTTGATCATCAAGGCATAGTGCTCTATATAGACGCTGATATTTTTTTGATTAAGGAATTCAGTGTTACTGAATACCTTAAGGGTTATGATCTAGCTGGACATCCGCAATCTCGTGATCATGTTGAATATCTATGGAATGGTATCATCTTTATGAATATGCAAACCTTACCAAATAAACACACTATGAATTTTGATTGCGGCTTGGTAGATGGCAAAAACGTTGACACTGGGGGACAGATACATTGCTATCTCAAAGAAAATCCATCTCTACACCTGCGTTATTACAATGGTGGCAGGATCAGTCTTCTACCTCAGACTCCCGAACAATTACACGATCTTGGCTACGATACGATTACTACCAATTTTATTCTAAGTAACCCCAGTTTGATGGAATTGTACGTGGATAGTCATTTTCTCCACTATACCACTGCAAGTAACTGGAATCACAAACCCGCTACATTCCATCAACAAAAAACCAACTTATTGGTCAATTTTATTGATACCTTGCTAACACAACACCGGTCTTAACTGGTTTCTAGCTATTTCTCAGCTGCTCCTGATACCGTGCTATACGATCAAGCCAATAAGGCGCATATAATTTTTCAAGGTTGTACGTCTTTGTGCTCATGAGCTCATAGGTTTTGTTAAGAAAGTTCTCTGTTACTTCATGCCAATCATTAACAATGAGAACGGGTAAATCTTCATACAAAACATCCAATACTGAGCTTTTCACAATTGGGATACATCCCACAAGCATGGCTTCCCAAGTACGGTAGCAGTCAACGCCTATTCCTCGTGGACTTAACACAAATTTATGATGCGCTAGATCATGTAAATACTGGTGAAGAGGTATGGCAGCATTCAGACCTTGAGCATCAGGCCTAACAACCGTACAAAAAGGGGCACTTTCAAATAGAGCAAACACATGGCGACGCTCATCATGTGAAACATGTGAAATACCAAAGTTAAGATATAGAAGAAGCTTGTTAGGAATGTTTCCATGTTCTAGTTGTTGAATCACTTGGGAAATTATTTCTATATCACCATAGGGAGATATTTGATTGACTAGTCCGATAGGAATTGGTTGTAATTTTGGATGAAAGCAGTCCATATTTCGTGCGAACCACATAAAAATTTTTTCATCATCCAGATATTTTTTATATGCCCCCGGTGTATCCAAATCACTATCTTGCAAAATAAGAATATAACAACAGGTAATATACGGATGATACGTTGAAAAAAATTGCTCAAAAAATTCTGGCTTTACATACACAAAATCACCCTTTTGCACTAAAGCAGGATCAAAGGATGCATCTTCATCAAGAACAAATGTACAAAATTGACGAAACGTATCGGGGGCTAGATAGGGAAAACTTGATACATGCGGCGCACTCAATAAGCATGTTGGGAATACAAGATAATTCAATAAACATAACAGAACGCAGCTTTTAGAAACCATACAAGCACTCTTTTTTTATTTGACGGTATTGTAGTTTTTTTGATGCTGTATTTTCATACTACAAAACTTAAAAAAATTATAATCTCGAATCAAAAATCTAAGTCCTTGAAAATCAACCTTATCTATAGTATGACTATGAGCGGTTTTTGATACACCCAGATTAAAGAAAAGAGTTAGTATGACTAAGCACAAAAAATTAAAAAACGCCATAGGCATAATAGGCGCATTCCTTCTCATCTTTACCTATGCAGCATTGCTCTCTGCATCGCTACCTTCTCGACATTTTGTCATTGTTATTCCCTCATATAACAATAAAGAGTGGTACAAAAATAATATCGAATCAGCAATCAAGCAGAAGTATGATAATTTTGAAATTATCTACATTGATGACTGCTCACCCGATGGCACCGGCAATCTTGTTGAGGCATTTTTAGCTCAACAACAACCCTCATGCAAAGTTACTCTTATAAAAAATACACAACGCTGTGGAGCGTTGAATAATATTTATCGGGCCATTATGCAATGCGATGATGACGATATTATTGTAACACTCGATGGTGATGACTGTTTAGCACATGACGGCGTGTTGACCAAACTTAATACCGTATACGCCAACCCCAATGTATGGATGACGCATGGGCAACTTAAAATGTTCCCCAGTGGCACGATATGCTCTTGGTCACAAGCTATGCCTCAAGAAGTAATCGCTAACCATGCCTATCGCAATTATCGCAATATTCCTACGCATTTACGTACCTTTTATGCATGGCTATTTCGTAAAATAAAACTTGAAGATCTTTTGTATGAGGGGAAATTCTTTCCTATGACCTGGGATATGGCCTTTATGATCCCCATGATGGAACTCAGCGGTGGTAATCATGCCTTTATTGATGAAGTACTTTATATATATAACGAAGGAAACCCCATCAATGATCATAAAGTCAGCAAGGAATTACAAAAAAAACTTGATCTGTTCATCAGAGGCAAAAAACGTTACACACCTATTTCTAGATATTCTCAAGACAGTGTGCGTACACCAACATTGGTCGATTGTATTGTGTGTGCTAGTAACACTGCACATTTAAATTCATTCCTTGAGGCTATGCAAACCTATATAATCGGTATTGAAAACGTTCATGTACTTTGGTCTGATGATACTATCGATGATCAGGTACAAAAATATGTAAGTGATCTTCCTTTTTCGGTTACCTATTACTACGTCACTTCAGACACTTTTAAGAATAAACTTGTCAATATAATTAATTCTTCTTCCAATCATTATCTTCTTTTCGCTACCGACCATACCCTACTTACGCATGACATCGATCTTCAAGAATGCACCAGAATACTTGAACAAGCACAGGCGTATGGTTTTTATTTAGCAACCCCTCCTGTGCAGGAAATACGAACATCACCTTATGTAGCAATCGATGATCATGTATGTGTATGGCAATTTGGTTATACGCCAGCTACGTGGATTAACCCGGGAACGCCAAGTTTGGCGCTCTATCGTACCAACACATTGCAGCCGTTACTTTCTCTCTTAGATTATGATTCCTTTGCTACATTAGAATTATGCTGGTCAGCTGTATGTAATGTCAACAATGTTGGTGTTTTTTATAATGATGCACGAGCATATACAGAAAAACTGATTCCAACCATACCGTTAACACGACAGGAGCGGATTATCCCTGTTCACATGTATGAACAATCTTCACAAGAACCTGCTCAACATACACCAAATAAATCTTGTAATCACACTAATAAAAAAAAAAAAAAGAAAAATAAAAAGTAAACACTCTAACAAGAAGAGAACGTCATGAAAAAAGGCATACTACACTTGCTTGGAATGCTCATTATTACCTGCGCAACCTTACATCAAGCACCCCTACACGGTGACCAGCGTCCATTCTCCAAAGTGATCTTGTGGGGGCATAAATTACATAGCCATACGCATTCATATATACATTGGGGATTTAAACGCGCTTTTGAAGCTCTTGGTTATCCAACCTATTGGTTTGACAAGAATGATAATGTTCGTTCGTTTGATTTTTCCAATGCTCTTTTCATAACTGAAGGAAATGTTGATCAGGGCATTCCTTTACGCGCAGATTGCCGCTATATACTGCACAATTGTGCTATGACAAAATACAAACAATTGTTTGACCAAGGTAACTGCATTATTCTCCAAGTCTATTCTCATGATTGTATAAAGCGGGGTGAAGAAAAAATAGGACCCTGTATGCATATGGATTTGAGCCAAAAAATCATCTATTTACCATGGGCTACCGATTTATTACCTAATGAAATTGATGCAATCAAAGCAAAAATTACGACAATTCATAAAAAGCGCGCTGTGTACATGGTTGGCAGTGTCGGTGGCAGTGATCGCTTCGAAAATAGAAGCAAACATGACGCCTTCAGACGAGCATGTGAAGACAATGGGGTCCAATGGCTCAATCCTAAGGGCTTAAGTATGGATGATAATATCAGAGTTACCCAAGAATCATTAGTAGCCCCCGCATTACAAAGCCAATGGCAATGTGATAATGGCTATATCCCGTGCCGTATATTTAAAAACATCAGCTATGGTCAATTTGGGGTAACCAACTCAAAAACGGTATGGGAATTGTTTGATAAAAAAATTGTGTATAACTCAGATACATACCAACTTTTTTATGATGCGGTTAATAGAACAAAGAATATGAATATCAGTGAACTGTATGAGTTAATGGATTTTGTACGCGATAATCATACGTACTTAAATCGCATTGAACGACTCTTATGGTTCATGAATTTAGTAAAGCCGCTCGCGTAACAGCAAGGTCATCTAAGCATGTGCTCAACTAAGTGAATCTAGTTATAGTTATTCAGTAGCCCGCATAGCCCCATGATTTTTATCAAGTGCGAGCAATCTTTTGTGATACGGAATAGACCAACTTTCTGGATAACAGTATGAAGGTGTAAGGATTTTTGTTGGTTTATGGTCAATGAAATATCGGTTGAGATGACTTTCATCGTGCCACACGGCAATAATATTGTTTTTTAAATCTCGCTTGATGTTGGCAATCATATGTGCATTCATGACAAGAAATTCTTGTGTACTTCCGCCATAAAACCCTCCAGCAAAATAGCTTTCACCTTCATTATTTTTTACGCATGCTAGTGAACGAGTATTGGTTTCATACGTTCCTCGATGGCCTACATAGCCTGGATGCTGCGTAGCAACTCGAGCAGACAAGATCTCGTCACCCACCATATCAACAAAACGCATGTCCGCATCACAGGCAAATAGATAATCCATCGATGCTAAAAGCTGACATTGGTCAGCATACATGCCACAGCGCATCATGGTATCATACGGCCAGCCAAGACGTTCTTGTTCGATTTTTACAACATCAGAACGTTGTGGAACATTCCCATCGGTAAAAACAAAATAGGTAACCTTATGGTTGTTACAAAAATATCGATCTGCTGATGCAATTAATGGCTCAACAAATTGAATGTACTTACCGGTGGCAACAACCAGCAAACCAACTTTAGCAGCATGGGCAGGAGATAGGGACAATAAACAACTGAGTAACCATGGAGTCAACAACGAAAATTTCATGTACTTTCCTTTGTAGTTTACGTAAATAACTGCGTTAGTCTTTCATAGCGAGGACGACTTCTAATAAGCAGATCGACTTCGTGTTGATGTTGTCTAGAAACTCTATGATCACTAAGCACATTCGAGTCATTGTAGACGTACATGATCCAAGGAATAAATTTAAAATGATTACATGCCATCTCAATCATAGGAAACATGCTCGCCACATCAGCACACATATCTAAGAACTGCCCGTGTTCATCGAGCAAATCTTCCTGTTTAATCTTTTTAAAAAGTCCTGCATAAAAGGTGCGCATATGTGATGGTATATGAGTAAAATTTCTAAATGCATTCTGTTCTACTACATCTGCTGGCATTGGACAACAAAAACCTTTATCACTACTCGGAAATTGAGTAAATTGTCCGTACGTCAACCATATTGATGAATCTGCATATACTAAGTTAAGATATCTGAGAATGTACTTATTCGGTAGCCAGTCATCACCATCACAAATCGCGATAATATCAGTGTCATTACAGCTATGGATAGCACGGTAGTGGTTAGCAAGTGCACCCATACGTTCCGCATTTTTTATCAACGTTATTCGATGTTCTTGACCACATTGTTTAACATATGCTTCTACTAGGTTGCCCGTACCATCAGGAGATGCATCATCAATATAGATAATGTGAAAATTATTGTATTCTTGCTCAAACAATGATGCTAAATTTTTTTGGTACCAGTTTTTATTGTTATAGCTTGCAACAACAACAACTATACGTCGTTCATTGACCGCCTCAACCCAATACCCACTAATACAAGCGAGTATGGCACTCACAATAACCAGTACTCTCATTATCTAGCCCTCCTTTGATATTGACCTTTTTCGTTCTATAAGTCGCAACTTATATGGCATATGTGCCATAGTATTATGAATCTTATACAACGCATCGATATCAATCTTCAAGCCTTTATTAAATAATGCTAATAATTCACCAACATCAGAGTTCATGTGCTTATTATTGTAAACGTCTTGCACTCGATTAAGTGGAATATTAACGATCTTTGATAGTGCACAGCACAAAGCTGCACAATGTAGTGCCGCATGCCCTTGACTAGCCCATGCCCCTTCGAGGGTATTGGGTTCAGTATATGATAACTTCCGCAACTGCTGCTCAATATCACACTTGCGATACAAGGTCATATCGACGGTATTTGGATAATTCCAATCAGCGCTACCGTCTCCCAATGACCATGCAAGAATACCGTCATACACTTCATGAAATTGCGGTTGTCGTTGAACACAGCTCATGGTATAGCAATGGGTGAGGTTTTTTCCCAAGCGTAAGTAAAAACCATACGCATGTGTTTCTTCTAAAATTTTGATGCATTCAGCTACATCAATAGCATCTTTTACAATGATGTCGTCCACACCAAAAAGAATATATGGATTCGGCGATTCAAACGCACACTGAAGCATTAATGGCTTGAAATTTTGGTGGGGATTAGCTCCTTGAGCAACAAAATGCGCCCATGGAAAATCGTGTTGCACTTGATCATATGCTGCATGGTACGTAGGATTACCCGCTCGGTAGATAACATACGTTTCACCCAAACCTGTTACATGACGTTGGACTGATTCAAGTAAAGCATATAACTGCATGGGACGATTATAGGAGAAAACTACGAGATCAGCTTTATCTTGGCTTGTTACCATCATCATGCCACTAAGGCATATAACCAATGCTCCATAATACTTACTCATCTGCATCATTACCGTATCCTTTTTACATGTAAATCAAGTTATCCTCTCAAGTTTCAGCGATGGCACAGAAGAATTCAAGCGAGCATAAGGTTGTTTGCTCTTGATGTAGCGTTCGCAAGCTATTACGTGCTGCAACCTAAGCCGACCATCACATAACGGATTTCCTTGGTTATAAACATAGAGTACATCAGGAATAAAGTGCGCATGCGCTCCAGCCATTTCAAGCATCGGATACATCATCGCCTGATCCCACGTTACCTTAAAAAATTCACCGCCATACATAAGATCTTCGGCATGAATTTGTTTAAAAAGCCATGCATAGAAGGTGCGTGGATGTGATGCAACAAAGTTGAAATGACGATAATTGTTATGCTTATGAGCAGTTGCAGGTAACTGAGCACAAAAACCAGGTTTTGGTGTTGGAAAAAATACAAATTGCCCGTACGTCATCCACGTCTCAGGATTTGCATATTCTTTATTAATGCGTGCTAGGACATCGTTATGCGCAAACCAGTCATCGCCATCACAGGTAACAATGATATCGTCGTCATTGCACATATGTACGGCATCGTAGATATTTTTAAGGCCACCTTTATTGGTTGTAGTGCGAATTAGCGTTACACGATCAATTTGACCTGCTTGCTCAATATAGTTTTTTACTAATGTGTAGGTATCATCAGTTGAACAATCATCAACATAGATGAGGCGATAGTTGTGATAGTTTTGGGCAAAAATAGAATCGAGATTGCGAATATAATAATCTTTGTTGTTATACGAAGCGGTTACAATGACTATGGATTTCTCATGACCCCGCATATGCCAAAAAATAGCACCCAGACCGAGGAGTACAACACTGCTCATGAGTAGCCAACGATGTTTGTTGTTTAGCACGGTTGCACTCCCAATTTTCTACACACTTGAAGTGTTTTTTATTTTACTCTTCCCAAGTTGACTCTTCACCCGTTGGTGTCCCAACATCGCTTGGATATTCAAACTCAGAACCTCCACCTGTTGGTGTTGGTGTATAATCATATCCAGATGAAGCATCACTCTCATCGCCAGATTCAATATCACCATAATCAAGATTGGTCCTAACATCATGGTGCATTTTCCCGGTAGATTTAAATTTAGTCCACACCTGGAATGCACCAACAACAACCAACGCACACATCATAACCTTTACCACATTATCTTTCATCATAATCACTCCTTAGTTACTACCATACATCATTACCCTACTATGATTGTAGGGCTTACCATAACGCAGACCGCGTTGATGTCAACATGCAAGACTTTAAAGCGAACTCCAATAAACGCGCATCATAGAATCTTTATACACAGACCAGTTTTCTTTCTCATAATTCCTAATTCCCGACAAGTGCAGATGGCAGCATTGTATGCTGAGACACGGATTTACAACATTGAGTCCGCTTTTGTTCGCTTGAAATGCTATTCTGCCATCGCAATGAAACGTTCCCATAAGAATAGATGCATCATCAAATTTCCTAATTGGTGCAGAAAAAATCCATGCATCTTGCGACATTGCTGAAAACTCTGGTGAAAATTGGCCAAATTTATCGTAGAGCTTAGAAATCTCTAACGATCCATCTTTCTTGACATTCCAACGTGTTAACGCCAGAAACTTACCCGTAAGATCATAATCCATTAAGAGGCTCAGCGTCTCATTACAATAAATATCCCCATTACACAGAATAATCTTCTCTCCTGGATATAGGTGATTAACAAGATCAAAGCAATAGCCGTACGTAACTCGGCCTGTAACATACGTCATCTCAATAGTATTATTTTGTAGATGCTGCAAAAGTTTGTTGTTGCCATCGTCTTTTGAAACATCATATATAACATGCACTTTTTTTATGAGATTATGCTGTAAATTCTGGTTCAGGCAAACTCGGTATTCTTCTAAACGTTTTTCGTTAACTTCATTATAAAGGATCGTGATTAACACAAAACCATCATTGGCACCATTGGCATGTACAACAGCAATGAGAAGCCAGAAAACAAAATATAGTTTATTCATTGTTCCCCTTGCATTAAGATTCTCTTTTTAATTCGAAAACAAACAGTACCAGTTCTTACACGATCGAAACAATAACTATAACGCTACCATGGTATTGACCTTTTCCACCTTGCTTATTAAAGTACATCCTATCTTTTACACCTGATAATGAAAGAGTGTATCCATGCATATATCACTACGTAGTGTACTTGTATTGAGTACTTTTTTTATGTGCACTCATGCACACACTAGTTCTTCAAAACTATCTGACCAACGAACTCCTACAGCTTCCATATTAGACATGGTTGCACCCCATTTGCCAGACTCACCCGTCATTCTTGAAGCTGGTGCCTATGATGGAAAAGACACACGGCTTATGGCATTGAAATGGCCTAACGCAACTATCCATGCATTTGAACCCGATCCCCAAGCTTTTGCAAAATTAGTTGCAACTACCTCTCGAATAAACAATATCCATGTATATGAATATGCACTCGGCACACACAATGGCTCTGCCATTTTTCATCAATCAGAAGACAATGGTAACACCTGGTCCGGCTCATTGCTCGAGCCAAAAGAGCATCTTAATTACGCCCCTACAACATTTAATACTACCGTGCAGGTACACGTAAAGATGCTCGACACGTGGGCGCAGGAATATGGTATTGACCATATCGACTTCTTATGGCTCGATATGCAAGGGTTTGAATTACCCGCTATGAAAGCTGGACCAACTATCATGAACACCGTAAAAGTCATCTACTGCGAAGTTGAATTCGTAGAAGCATATGCTGGTCAACCACTTTATAAAGAAGTTCTTACATGGCTACAAGATCAGGGATTTCGGCTTATATTCACTGATTTTAAAGAAGGTGATCCCAACAGGTGGTGGGGCAATATTTTGATGGTTCGTGATTAATCATAACTACCATGCCATGTCTTTTTCATACCCCAGATCAATTAATAACTGACCAGCATGGTGCTTAAATGCTTCTTTATGTTGTTCAGTAAAATATTTTTTCCACGCGCCAATCTGACCTTCTCTAAACGTGTATCTGCCAAATAAATTATCAACAACATGCTGAATGGTTTCATCAGAATATGGAACGCCCGCATGCTGCGCGATTTCAGTTATGATGTGGTACTGAACGTCATCATCACCACCGCCTTGCGAACCAACAAGATTTTCGAACTTTACTGCATATATCCCTGGTACCGTAAGCCACGGTAGGTATTTTTGATAGAGATCATTAATGCCATGTGCTGGCGGATGATCATTGTAGGAAATCCCTTCACAAATCATGT
>Ga0207120_1041_pt2 | contig 17817 bp, 14 predicted proteins | sample Alteio_BWMinHeat_40_FD_153509 | JGI IMG/M metagenome (GOLD analysis project Ga0207120, IMG submission 153509) | Enriched cells from forest soil in Barre Woods Harvard Forest LTER site, Petersham, Massachusetts, United States -... | ecosystem: Environmental > Terrestrial > Soil > Temperate forest >...
TAACCTCCATAATTGATTTTTTATTTATCACTCAATGAATCATTTTTACGTGATTTTTTGGGTGATTGTTTGTCACCTTCTACAGACTCTTCAGCTTTACGCTTTTTATGCTCTTTCTCATGTGCATGCTCGATTTCAGCATCGTGTTCATTATCCAATTCAGATAATGTTGCAAAGATCTCATCAGTAATTGGTTTTCGTTGTTCCTGAGAAAGTTGCAACAAAGAAGGTGAGCTTAAAAGAGCCAACAATTCATCTTGTGTTTTTGAATTTTTGAGTGCTTGTTTGCACAGATACGTCACAAGCTTGTGCTGATACGGAAGATCTGCAGGGTATGTTTTAGTAGGAAGCAACTTCCACATACTAAGATTTTGTTTTTTGCGATCACGGCTTGTACACAGAACAGCTAGGCAGGGGCCGTTATCTGACACAGCAACTGAAATTTTACCAACAAAATCCTCAGATTTATAATTAATAGTGCCAAGCTTTTTTCCTGCGATTAAGTCAAATAGGTCAATAGTGTAGTACTGAAAATAGTCTGCTGCTAATGCTGAGGTATTTGGTTTTCCGCTTGCCAAATAGCGACCATGTACTGATGCTTCTATGCCCCCTGCGGCAGCTGACTGCACAGGGATTCTACTTACTATTCTACTATCTTGTATGCCGAATGCCATGATTTCGCCACCTATTTTTCTGAGTTTTATCTGTAAGTCACAACAGTGAATTATCTCTAAAACATCTTTTTCAAAAAGTTCGGTGGTATATGTTGTATAGTTGAAGAAATATGCATTTCCATTTCTTAACCATACATGTCCCAAATTGTTTCTTATTAATTTATAAGTAACAGAACGAATATCTTGTGCTTGTAGCGTATGGACAACAGTAAACGTCCTTTTTTCATAGTCAATACCATAGATGGTAATGTGCGTGCGATCATCATTAGTTACTTCGATGTGGGTATCATCAATGAAACCAATTCTTACGTTGTTATATTTGTTATCTGGAGTTGTATGATATCGGTGACTTGGTGCTGGTATAGAAACAAGAACACGATCAAGATCATTGTAATCGCGTAGTGTGATAGTATAATTTTTTTCAAGATTAGCATGATAAAGTTTATTGGATGAATTGTCATATCTAACAGCATCTTTTACGCAATGTCCAGGCTTAGGAGTATAAATTTGTGTATACGTTTTATGTGCACCAGTTTCGATATTCCATGCACACATTGACCACTCTTTTGGTTCATCCTCAGAGTCTTCATGTTCTTCGGCATCTACCCCTGTATCGGCATCGCCAGTCTCAGTTTCTTCTTCATCTTCTTCTTCGCCATCAGATTCTTCGCCAGCTACTGCAACTGCTACAGCAGCTGCGGCTGCGTTAGGTTGTGTGTTGTCTTGATGACCATGTAACTCACCATCTTTAAAGTACACATGGCTTACGTGTTCTGGAAGTTCTTGTGTCCACACTTGTTGCCAAGATTGCTCTAAGATTGGGATTATTTTGTTGCCTATCTTCTCAGGAAGCGTGGTAATAGAAGGAGAAAGTTCCTTGATAGCTGTAGTGAGTGAACTTCCGGTTACACCGGATGCTTTGATGGTTATACATTCAACAAGTTTATGTAAGCATGCATATAAGAGTGAACCAGGGCGAACATCATCTTGTTCGCTTGATCCTTGAGCGGCTTGTTCTTTGGCATCACGTTCATAGCCATCAACATTTCTTTTTTGTTCGCCTTCTTTACGATCTGATTCAGATGATGAAGACACTGCTGCTGATGATGATGATGCTGGAGATGATGACCAAGTAGCTGAACTTGGATGTTTTTCACTGGCAGCCAGAGGGGCCAAAAATGCTAGAAAAACTAGGCCCATGAGGGCTTTGAATAGATGAGTACGTTTCATAACATAACCTCCATAATTGATTTTTTATTTATCACTCAATGAATCATTTTTACGTGATTTTTTGGGTGATTGTTTGTCACCTTCTACAGACTCTTCAGCTTTACGCTTTTTATGCTCTTTCTCATGTGCATGTTCGATTTCAGCATCGGGTTCATTATCCATGATCTCAGATAGTGTTGCAAAGATCTCATCAGTAATTGGTTTCCGCTGTACTGGAGACAATTGTAGCAAGTTTTCTTCTCCTAAAAGATCCAGTAATTCATTTGTTGTTTTTGAATTTTTGAGTGCTTGTTTGCACAGATACGTTATCAGCTTATGCTGATATGGAAGGCCTAGAGGATAGGCTTTAGGAAGCAACTTCCACATACTGAGATTTTGATGTTGACCATCCTTACTTTTACATAGAGCACCAAGATGAGTACCATTGTCTGACATGGCAAGTAAAATTACATTAATGGGATAGTCAGATGTGTGATCAATAGTTCCTATCTTTTTTCCTGCAATCAAGTCATATATATCAATTTTGTAATGCTTAAAATTGATTGAAGCGTGCGTCAAATAACGACCATTTTCTGAGGTAGAACAATAACTATCTCTTGTTGCTAAACCGTGTTCTACAACTATTTTATTTACTACGACACCATTGTGTATGCCAAATGCTATGTATTCCCCAGATATTTTTTGAACTTGTATATACTTGTTCCAGAAAACTATGTGTGAAACATCTTTCTCAAGAAGCACGGTTTTATATGTTGCATAGCTAAAAAAGTACGCGATTCCATTTTTTAACCACACATGACCCAAGCAGCCTTCTTTCCATGATCTATCTTTGGTTGTAGAGACAGGATGTATATATTCTATTTGTAGTGTATGGATATCAGTAAATGTCCTTTTTGCATAATCAATACGATAGATAGTAATGCGGTTGAAACTCAACACCTTGATATGATCGTTATTAATAAATTCTATAAATACGTGTGCACGTGAGGGTACGTAATAGGGGTAGGTTCTGCGATAGCCGTGACTTGGTACTGGAATAGAAAAGAGGACATGGTGAAGATCATTATTATCACGTAGTGTAATAGTAAAATCTTTCTCAAGATTAGCGTGATAAAGTTTATTGAGTGAACTAGCGTACACAACAGCACCTTCTACGCAATGTTTAGGTTCAGTAGGATGAATTTTTGTATGCATTCTATGTGCACCAGTTTCAATATTCCATGCATGCAATGCTTCAGCGGCTGCTTCAGTGGGCACTACGTGGACGTTTGTCGTATTTACACCACCTGCGTCATCTTCTTCTTCATCGCTTTCTTCGTCTCCCTCTTCATCAGATTCTTCTTCGACTGCTATAAATGGTTTATGACTTTTATACCCATATATTTCAGGATCTTCACCGTTAAAAAATATAGAGGATGCGTGTTCTGGAAGTTCTTGTGTCCATACTTGCTGCCAAGATTGCTCTAGAATTGTGGTTACTTTGTTACCTAATTCATCAGGAAGTTTAGTAATAGGAGAAAGTGCCTTGATGGCTGTAGTGAGTGAGCTTCCGGTTACACCAGATGCTTTAGTCGTTATAAATTCAATAAGTTTATGTAAGCATGTATGTAAGAGTGAATTAGGACGAACATCATCTTGTTCGCTTGATCCTTGAGCTGCTTGCTCTTTGGCGTCACGTTCATACCCATCAACATTTATTTTTTGTTCGCGCTCTTTACGCTCTGATTCAGCAACAATAGATGATGCTGCTGATGATGATGACCAAGAAGCTGAGCTTGGGTGTTTATCACTGGCAGCCAGAGGGGCCAAAAATGCTAGAAAAACTAGGCCCATGAGGGCTTTACCTATCTGAATAGGTTTCATAATAACCTCCATTGATACGTAATCTATAGTATTCTATTCATACACCATTCAGTCTAACTATTATTTTCAGCTTGTCAATAGCTGTGGCTAAAGGTGTTTTCAGGTGTTTCTTGCCAATGCAACGCTATTTGGTATGTTTATCGGCATCAAAACAACATCTCATGTGGTAGTGGTGGAGATAGTGTATGGCGCATGCATCGATTGGCCCTGTGCTCCTTGTTGTTGGTACACGCCCTGAGGGCATAAAAATGATGCCCTTGTATGCAGCAATGCTGCGGGCGGGGATGCCCGTGCAGTTGTGTGCAACCTTGCAACACGATGAACTGCTGACTGAAGTATTCGATCTTTTTGGTATCACACCAGACTACAATCTTAATGTTATGCGCCTTGGGCAAGACTTGTTTTATGTGACGCAAGCAATTTTACAAAAAACCAAAGAATTATTTATGCGCGTGCGCCCATCACTGGTTATTGTGCAAGGAGACACGACGTCGACCATGGCGGCAGCACTTGCCGCATTTTATTGCAACATTCCTGTTGCGCATATTGAAGCAGGGTTGCGCACTGAATCTATCGATTCCCCCTTTCCCGAAGAAATGAACCGTCGATTTGTCAGTTTGCTAGCGCGCTATCATTGTGCACCGACCGAGCATGCTGCCAACAGACTACGCGCGGAAGGCATCGATGCTTCGGCGATATTTTGCACCGGAAATACCGTGGTTGATGCACTGCGTATAATACGTGAACGTTTGGCAACTGGTAGTCTTGTAGTGCGTACAGACATTGCTGAGCGTGTTGCTGCATGCCAGCGTGACAATAAAAAAATTATGCTCCTTACCATGCATCGCCGCGAATCATTTGATGGTGGTGTTGAGCGTGTGCTGCACACGGTGAAAGAATTTTTAGTTGCTCATCCTGAGGTGTTTTGTTTTTATTCATTTCACCCAAACCCCAATGTGGTGCGTGTGTTGCATGCAAGTGGTCTGACCACCCTGCCCAACAGCTATGTGTGCGAACCGCTGGTGTATAAAGACATGGTCTATGTGCTGCAAGCATGTAATTGGGTAGTAACTGATTCAGGTGGCATACAAGAAGAAGCCGTGAGTTTAGGAAAACGTGTTCTTATTACCCGTGAAAACACCGAACGTCCTGAAGGCGTGTGGGCTGGTCTGGCACAGATAGTTGGCACAGATCGTGCGCGTCTTGCTGCAGGCATGCATGATATGGCTGCACAGGAACATGCAGCTACACACTGTACAGTGTATGGTGATGGCTATGCAGCAGAAAAAATTGTACAGATACTTGCACCAGTATATACAGCAACGCAGAATCATTATGACCGTGTACATACACCAAATACCATTGCTCCAGCATCGATTACACTCTACGGAGAAACCATGAAAAAATTATGTGTCCTTGGTCTTGGCTACATCGGATTACCCACATCACTTATTGCCGCTGAACATGGTTTTACCGTGATTGGTGTTGATGTCGATGCAGAACGTGTTCGTGCGATTATGGAAGGCAATCCAGTTATTGATGAACCCGATCTTTTTGAAAAACTTCATGTTGTGCTTAAAACGGGTGCATTCAGTGCGCATATCAGACCACACGAAGCAGATTATTTTATTATTGCTGTCCCAACACCAATTCAGGATGATAAAACGGCAGATCTTTCGTATGTGTATGCTGCAGCAGATTCATTAGTACCCGTGTTGCGGATTGGGTCAGTCGTTATTATCGAATCAACGATACCGGTTGGTGCAACGAAGCGCGTAGCGCACTACCTTCAGGAAAAAACAGGGCTTACGCTTGGCGAACAATTATTTGTTGCGCATTGTCCAGAACGCGTATTGCCGGGCAATATTGTGCGTGAGTTGATTGATAACGCGCGCATTATCGGCGGTATTGATAAAGCTTCGATGCACGCAGCAAAAGATATGTACAAAGTATTTGTACGAGGCCAGTTGTATTTAACTGATGCAACAACTGCAGAAATGGTAAAATTAGTTGAAAACAGTTCACGGGATGTTCAGCTCGCATTTGCCCATCAAGTTGCATCGATGGCACAGAGCGTTGGTCTTAATCCCTATGAAGTTATTGAACTTGCTAATAAACATCCACGTGTGAATATTTTACAACCAACCTGTGGCGTTGGTGGACACTGCATAGCGGTTGATCCATGGTTTTTGGTAGAAACATTTCCTCATGAAGCACGATTGTTAAAAACTGCGCGTGACGTTAATGATGCTAAACCGCACGAAGTTATAGCACGTATACGTACTGCAGCAGCCACATGGCGTACAACACACACTAAACTACCTACCGTGTTGTTACTTGGTGTTACCTACAAACCAAATGTTAATGATGTGCGGGAATCTCCGGCATTATATATTGCACGTACTCTAGCTTTTGATACAACGATGCGCATTCGCGTATGTGAACCACATCTTAATAAAACAACACTTACACAGTATGTGGGTGATTGCGTCACGACGGTATCTGATGGGCTTCAAGAAGCAGACATAATCGTGTATCTTGTTGCTCATGAGCGATTTTCTGCGATTGATGCAACAGCTACGCAGCATAAAATTGTAATTGATTGTTGTGGTATTTTACATACCAATCGAAAAGACACACAAACTCAAGAACAATTTTTTTGGCCAGCAAGCAGTGTGCATGATCACGTTTCGCCAGACGCTGCGTCTACTACTATTAAGGAGTATCGTACGTGAGACAAGTGTTTCTTGATCAAGGATTAGTTGTTGTTAAACAAGTCAGTGAACCCCTACTTGATGATCATTCAGTACTCATATCAGTACGTTATTCATGTATCAGTGCCTGCACCGATCTTGCTGCCAATGCGCAACGCAATTTGTTTGATAACGTTCCTCTTAAAATAAAAAAATTACTCGAATCAGTTGCCACTCCTAATGCTGACACCACAACAGCAATGGTCAAAGGAAGAATGCACAACGATTTGCAAATGCTCGGCTGCTCATGTTCGGGGGTGGTGCTAGCAACGGGCCCTAAAGTTAAACGTGTGCGTCTTGGTGATTATGTTGCATGTACTGGTATTGGTTTTGCTAATCATGCCGATATTGTGTGTGTGCCAGAAAATTTAACCGTGCGGATTCATGAACACCACAATATGCGTCATGCTAGTATGGCCACTGTTGGTGCAATGGCTTTGCAGGGTTTGCGTCGCGCGCATATTCAACTTGGTGAATTTGTCTGTGTGCTCGGCCTTGGTTTAATAGGCCAATTAACCGCTCAATTAGCAAAGCAAGCTGGTTGTGTGGTCATTGCAGCTGATGAGTCAGCGGAACGGCGCGCTATTGCGCAAGCATGTGGTATCACTACTGTAGTTCCATTAGGTGATGATTTTGCAACGCACCTTGCATATGCCACCAACAATCATGGTGTTGATGCAACGATTACGACATTACCATCAGAACGTGGTGAATTACTTGAAGCGGCGGTAACGATTACCCGCAACAATGGGCGCATTGTGTTATTGGGTAATACGACACTGCACACCGAACAAATCTTTCTTCGTGATAAAGAATTAGCAGTGTACACATGTTCCTATGGTCCAGGTAATAATGATTATCAACAAGAGCGCGCTGGTACTGATTACCCATATGACGAAGTGCGCTGGACTGAAAATAGAAATATGCAAGCGTTTGTGGATCTTATTGAGCGAGGCCAGCTTAAGCTTGATCCCTTGATTGCACATGACATTACCATTGATGATATTGAGCAGGCGTATACATCGATTCAAAAAGAAAAAGCGCTGTGCATGATTGTTACGTACGATCAGCATGATCGTGGCCAGATTGTTCATCAGTACGTGCCAGCGCAACTTTTTCCTGCAGAAGTACGTTTTGTACCTGCAAAAAAAGATACATTGCGTATCGGGCTTGTTGGTGTTGGTGAATTTGCTCGCATACGATTACTTCCCATTATTGCCGGTATAGAGCGAACTATAATTAATGCGGTTGTTGATGCCAATGTTGCTAATGCAATAAGTGTATCGCGTCAATATGGCGCCGCGCATGCTTTAGTTGATGATGGAGAACTGTTTAGAAATGATTTAGCCGATCTTGTAGTGATAGCATCACCACACAAATATCATTGCGATCAAGCATTACGCGCATTGTGCAATGGTAAAGCGGTATTTTTGGAAAAACCATTAGTGACCGACTTTGATCAGCTTGAACGTATGATGGCTTTTTTACGCGTCTATCCACATGCGCCATTGTGCATTGATTACAACCGTTCATTTTCACCATTTATGCAGAAAATTAAAAAGGCAGTGACTGGACGCACAACGCCACTCGTCATCTCATATCGTATGAATGTTGGATTTTTGCCAAAAGAACATTGGGTACACACTGATATTGGTGCTGGCAGAATTATAGGCGAAGCATGTTATGTCCTTGATCTATTTTGTTATCTCACTGAGTCAAGACCATTATCAGTTTCTGTTGAAGCAATGCATACTGATAATCCAGCATTGTTTCCAACCGATAACTTTATTGCACAGATTCGCTTTCAAGATGGTTCATTATGTTCACTCATCTATACTGCCATTGGCCACAATAAATTGGGCAAAGAGCGTATGGAGCTTTTTTACGATTCAAAAGCAATTATCATGGATGATTATGAATATTTAGCAGGTAAAGGTTTTAGACGATCATTTGATGAAACAGTAGCTGTACCAGATGAAGGGCATCGCACATTAATCACCACATTTTTTGAATCAGTTGCTAAAGGTTCGTATAAACCATTAATCTCGCTCGATCGATTATATGATGTTGCTCTTTTAACCCTTACGATTGACCGTCTTGCATGTCAAGGTGGTGGTGGTCAAGAGTTACCATCGTGATGATCTACGTTTATAACAAAATGCGTGCATGCGATCGCTATCTTCTTAGTGGTGCTTGCCTCTTTGTAGTTCTCTCAGTGCTTATGTATCACGCTATTCCCACACCAGCAGCACATTTTGATCGAGATTCTGCGATTTATGAACGCATAGCACGTAATGTTTACGATCATGGCGAGCTCGCTGACCCAGCTGATGCACACACTGCTCCTGTGCAAACGGTTATATATCCCCTCTTTCTTGGCCTAGTGTATAAACTTGGCGGCGCCCATATACATACCATTGTTGTTGTACATGTGCTTCTCAGTCTTATCAGTATGTGGTTGGTGTATCGTATAGCTGCGATGCTCTTTCGCAAAGAAATTGCTGCCATTACGGTTATATTGTATGCATGTAATATTGGATTACTAACATATGCACAATTCGTGTTAGCTGAAACCTTGCTCACATGTGTGCTCATGCTCTTTCTTGAACGTTTTGTAACATATCTTACAGCACACAATCTACGCGCCCTTGTGCACGCAGGCATAGCACTTGGTTGTTCAATTATCATTAAGCCGATGGCATTATTCTATCCTTTTGTACTTCTACCATGGATTTGGTGGATCGATGCTCGTCGTGTCAAAGCTATGCTTGTTTTTCTGGTTGCTAGTTATGCGCCTGTTGGCATCTATATGACGCGTACCTATGTAAAATACAATGCGTTTGCATTAGCCCCTATGATGAGTCTCAATATGTATCAATGTTTTTTATCTAAAGTAATTGGCCGCCTTGAAGGCCGAGCAGCTCATGACATTGCGCAGACAACACTTGCATGTACGGCGCATGACGCACTTGATGAACACGGATGGGATACAGCACGTACGTTATTTTATGCCAATGTATACGAGCATCCTGGTACTTTTGTATATGTGTGGTTGCTTAATGTGAGTAAAACAGTCTTTGGTCTTTTTTCAACACAACTTAAAATGCTTTTTGCTCCTTGTGGTACAACGCATTCATTTTTTGCGTCACAAGGCACTATGACCATGCGAATGTATCAGTACGTAGTAGGAGGAACACCGTACAAAGCATTACAATGCATTGCAATGCTTGAGGCTATCTGGTCATTACTACGATGGCTGTTAGTTTTTGTAGCATGTGGCATATTTATGCGCCAGCGGCAATATGTGCTACTGATGTTTTTTGTGATGTATTGTGCACAATTAGCATTCGTAACGGGCATGGACGGATGCTGTCGATATCGTGCAACCTTTGAACCAGTGTTGCTTATGTTGGCAGCTGTGGGAGTATATGCACTTGTACGGTCACCATGTAATGTCCTGAGGAAGATAGAAGCATAGGAAATGTAATGAAGAAACTTGTAAAAATTGTACATAGTCTTATGGCGTGTGTCGTAGTTATCATGTTTACTCAAACACATGCAGATATGGCACAATCACTGCGTAAAAAAGCATTAATTACGGGAATTACTGGCCAAGATGGGGCATACTTGGCAGCATTTTTGCTCGATAAAGGATACGAAGTTCACGGCATAAAGCGACGCTCGTCATCATTTAATACAGCGCGAATTGATGCACTCTTTGAAAATCAGCCAAAAGATGACGTACGTTTTTTCTTACATTATGGTGATGTTACCGATTCAACGAATATCGTACGAATTATTCAGCACGTTCAGCCCGATGAAATTTATAATCTAGCAGCACAAAGTCACGTTGCAGTTTCATTTGAAACACCCGAATATACAGCGCAATGCGATGCGCTTGGTGCACTGCGCATTTTGGAAGCGATACGTATTCTTGGTATGGCGCATCGTGTACGGTTTTATCAAGCATCAACAAGTGAACTCTACGGCGATGTAGCAGAGATACCTCAAACAGAAACAACGCCGTTTAGGCCACGCTCTCCCTATGCAGCAGCAAAACTATATGCCTATTGGATTACCATTAATTATCGCCAAGCATATGGCATATTTGCGTGCAACGGTATTTTATTTAATCATGAATCGCCCTTACGTGGCGAAACTTTTGTAACCCGTAAAATAACGCGTGCTGTTGCGCGCATTGTAAACGGACAACAAGATGTGCTCTCTTTAGGTAATCTTGATGCCAAACGAGATTGGGGACATGCGCAAGATTATGTCGAAGCTATGTGGCGGATTCTTCAACAGAATAGTCCTGACGATTTTGTTATTGCGACTGGTGAGATGCATTCGGTGCGTGAATTTGTTGAAGCGGCATTTCACGAAGTTGGCATTACCATCGTGTGGCAAGGGCATGGTGTCGATGAATGTGGCATCAATGCAGCAACGGGAGCTGTGCTTGTGCGCGTTGATGAGCGCTATTTTAGACCAACAGAAGTTGAACTGCTTATTGGTGATGCATCAAAAGCTCACCGTGTGCTTGGTTGGCAGCCGCGCATAAAATTCCATGAGTTGGTGCATGAAATGATGCAGGCTGAGTTTGTTCCGCTTGCTAGAAAAATTCCGAACGTAAACTCATAATCACATGTATAAAGGAGTTGTATATATGGTACGCACTAGTATGTTCGCAATGGCATTACTTTACAGTGCTGGTGTATGGTGTTCAGAGGCCGAGACGTCTCCATCATCTCCAACACCAACATCACCATCGTCATCGTGGCACTATCATACATTTAATGATGCAATGCGTGTGCATGATTTTCCACGGTCCATTGAAGTTACAAAACGGATAGTTGGTATAGAAGGTGCTGATATACTTGCACTGTGTTCGTCGTTATATGAGCAGAACAACCCGAGTGTTATGCCATGTGATGCTACACCACGCATACCAAAAATTATTCATCAAATCTGGCTTGGTGGACCGCTACCAGAAGAATTCAAAGCATACATATACACATGGTTGGAAAAACACCCAGGATGGTACTATAAATTATGGACTGATGAAGATATGAAAAATATACGACTTTATAATCAGCAGTATTATGACGAAGCTGAAAATTATGGCGTAAAATCAGATCTTCTCAAGTGGGAAGTTATCTATTCATTTGGCGGTGTGTACATCGATGTTGACTTTGAATGCTTGCAACCGCTTGATAGATTCCATGAAACGTATGATTTTTATACCGCGCTGCAACCGCTCGACACGCAATTTGTGCAACTTGGTGCGGCTATCTTTGGTGCTGTGCCAGAACATCCTATTCTTAAACATTGCATAGAAACGATTAAAGATGATTGGCATCTTAAAGGTGCACCAACCAAAACAGGACCAGTGCATTTTACCAAATCATTGTATGCAATGGCGGGTAAAACAGAAAAGCGCGATATCGTATTTCCTGCTTTTTATTTTTATCCCTTAGGATGTTGCGGTACACAGCTTGATCGCTCGGGATGGTTACAGGCTGGTGCGTATGCACTACACCATTGGGCAAAAAGTTGGATGCCAAAAGAATATCGCACTGATGAATTCAAAAACATCTCCAATGAAACATCTGAAAAAAATTGGAATATGTGATACCGCAAAATTCATTTAGTTGCGCACATTGTTATCGATAGTAAGGAGATTTTTTTCTTGTCATCCTTGCGCAACACATGCGCGAGGATGACAGTAGAGGTGGTTATGATAATGCGCTTAATGTGCTTGCTAGTTCTTGTAATGCAAAGTGTTGCAATGAATGCTGGAGACAAAAGCATCAAAAAATCTGCGTCTGGACCGCAACGATCTCTTTCTGCAAGTACTATTATGAGTCAACCAGGTGGTTTATCACATATAGACAGTGATGCTTTCGGCCCGAAACCTCCACACCGCCATAAAAAACATGTCCATCATGTGCATTACGAATCTGATGATGTGGATGAGGAATATGAAAAACTTAGAAGAAACTGGATGTTTGCGCGTGATGAGTTTTTAGAACTACAGGGACGTGTCATACAAGCAGAAGAAGCAGATAGTTCATGGTCAAGCGCTGTCGGATATACGCTCACTATAACAACATTGAGTGCTTTGGCAGGTAGCATAGGCGGATACCTTGCGTCTAGTTACAATGAACACGAAAACAGACGCAATGCTGTGCGGGGAGCATGGGCTGGTGGTGGCATGGGAGCGACATGCAGTGCTGGTATTAATGCAGTTTCAAGCTATATCAAGAAAAAAGAGCTTCGCGCATTACGAAAAAAACGAGATGATGCAAGCAAGAAGACAACTGAGCTTGAGAACAAAGCAAAAGAGCATAAAAAACAATCGTGAAATGTGCTATATCTGTGCGCGATATTGTTTCACTAAAGCATCGAACGTTTCTTGCAGCACCGGATAAGCGGCAACTAGCAATCATAGTAACTCATGAAGTTTAGTAACTTGGTACAGATTTTATACCCAAAAACATTCTCCTAACCAGACTCATCTGGGACATCCTCCTTAGACAAAAATAAGGTAGAAATAAGCACTATTTTTGCCCCTTGGGCAGGAGGGAACGCTTAATTTCAAACCTGGCCCACATCCAATTATTTCATATAGAAACAATTGCCCAGCGGGCGATTTACAAATTAGCATTACCATGCTACGTTATTTCATGAAGGTTAAAATGGAAAAAAGCTGTATCTACAGTACTTTTTGCGCTAATCTAACAAGCTGCAACAGTGCTATTTATACACTCGATCACAATAACATGGAGGTTAATATCATGAATGTTGTACGTTATTTCGCCATTATGGGTGCAATGGTAAGCACACACGTTTTAATACCATATCGTACTATAGATGATGTTTGTGCATCTTCATCAAAAGTATCAGTCAGTCAGACATCAACCCATATGCAACCAGTGCAAAAGCCACGTATACGGTTTTATAAAAACACTGATCGCACAGTCATTGAAACTTTAGCAGGTGATAATGCAGACGTTTTTTTATGGCCTGCTGAGAGGGTGAATGATCCTGCGGCAAACAGAAAAAGATCAATAGCAAGATTGCATGAAAGCATAGACCTCAACAATACACTTGTATCTACAACACCTGATGGACAATGCGTTACTGGATTCGTTTCTTATCTACCTTCTAGCGGTTTTATTGGTCCTATAGCTGTTTTTCCGCACTATCGTCGTCAAGGACATGCTGAAAGATTATTATTAGAAGCACTCACCAATATTCAAATGTACGGCACACACACCGCACAATTTACTACAGATAAAGACAACACAAAATTTCAGAATTTTATTGAAAAAATAAAAATTAAAGATGCCTTTAAAAATATAACAATTAATAAGGATCCACATCCTAGGGATGGCGAATACCATTACTACTGCACACTTTCTGCTCCATCCTGGATAAGCTCATTTGTATGGTCAGTTAAAATGTATCCAACTGGATTCGCTCTCGCTGTGATGTCAGGTATGGCTTGTGGTGGCGGTTTGTTTTATTTGAAACATTTGCAAAATAAGGCACTATAGCTCTTAAATGAAATTGATGCAGGGTATGGTTAACGAACTGATCTTCGGTGCTCACCCGTTTCTCATCGGTCTTTTTGCCCTTCTAGCACTGCGGCTTGGCAAAAGCGCACTTATTGCCTTCATCTCCATACAAGGAGTCAAAAACTTGGACAACATCCAATTATTTCATATAGAAACAATTGCCCAGCGGGCGATTTACAAATTAGCATTACCATGCTACGTTATTTCATGAAGGTTAAAAATGGAAAAAAGCTGTATCTACAGTACTTTTTGCGCTAATCTAACAAGCTGCAAACCGTGCTATTTATACACGCTAAAACACAGATGGAGGTCTCGTATGATTTCATTCACAAAAAAAACTTTTGTAGCAATTCTTGTTGGTGCATGTGTTGCACCAATATCACATGCTGCCGATCAATTTAAGCTATCCCAGGACTACGTTCGTTATGACAAGCCTAATGAAGACGCTTGTAATAACCCACATATACAATATTTTATGGGGCAAAACATACACCAGTTTCCTTCTCAATACATTCCTAAGAAATTTTGTTCAGAACCACTGAATCTCGTGTGGGAAGGAATTATGCGAGAAAACTACCAACTATTTAATACTGGTTTAGTGATTAAGTATGAGCCGCCTTACGATACGGTCGGAGCACCTCAAGTTGAAGGCATTGCCACCCAAAGAATAGCTGGTGAAGTTGGAATAATTGATTTTGCGATTGCAGGAAGTAATCGTTTTAGAAGAATCAATGATAGGTCATCTGAACTCATCTATGCCTCTCTCTTATCGGACCTAGTAAAAGATTTCCAAGCAAAGAAGTGCACATGTATTCGATTAACGACTAATCCAACTTATATAACAGAACATCCAAAATATGCACAAATTCTAGGAGATCAGGGATTTGTAAAAACAAACCATGATGAGTGGCATTATGAATGGAAAGCTACAGCAAGTACTCAAGCATCAACCCAGCCAAAACTTACATCATCATGGAAACGCTATGCTCTTTGGACAGGTGCCGCAGCTACAGCCGTACTCGGTTTGTATGCATGGAACAAAGTAGCGCCACAACATTTTTCATGGCTTTCATCATGGTTTACCAAAGCACAATCTACTAATATCAGATAACGGAGGTTAATCATGATTTCGTTCAAAACAAAAACTTTAGTAGCAGTTCTTCTTGGTATATTCGTTGCGACTGCGATGCATGCCGCTGATGTCGAAAAACTCACGTTTCAGAATGCGCTTTTGGAAGGCTCAAATACGAGAGCTGGCAAAAACTTAGTTATAAGTGTCGACCGTCAACTTGCTGGACATCTCCGCAGCGTCAATATACCCGAACTACTACAGGGCGCTCGCTATGCATATAGAAATCAGGAACTCGTTGGCATTACTAGAACAAAGTATGGTAGTGGTCAAACAAAGATAATTGAATTTATTGTTGCAAAAGATGAACAGGCCTATGAAGCATGCTTGTATGAGGCAGAAAGTAGCTTCAAACCAACACCGGGCACTACTATCGCCCTACAAGCTTGTGCATTTGAGTTTGCCTTTCCACATGTCTTAAAAAAGCATAGCTATGAGCTATTAGATACAGTGGAGCACCATGCAACTAACCATCATGGCCCTGCAAGAACAGCCATTTACTCTAAAACATTCAACGTTGCAGCAAGCCCTGCTACATCACAATCAGCGCAGCCAAAATCAACATCATGGAAACGCTATGCTCTTTGGACAGGCGCCGCAGCTGTAGCCGTACTCGGTTTGTATGCATGGAACAAAGTAGCGCCACAACATTTTTCATGGCTTTCATCATGGTTTACCAAAGCACAGCCTACTAATATCAGATAACGGAGGTTAATCATGATTTCGTTCAAAACAAAAACTTTAGTAGCAGTTCTTCTTGGTATATTCGTTGCGCCAATGCTACACGGTATGGAGATTAGAAATTCCCCTAAGCAAGATAGTGATATACGAACATTGTTGAGTCATGGCGATATAGCTGCGTATCTTCCAAATTACAAAGCTGATGACCGTGACTACTTTATCGAGCAAACAGCAACTACATTTAGCAAAAATGAGAATGCTACAACACCTTGTTATGCATATCAAGGTTCTGAACTTGTAGGTTTTGCTCAATATAACGTTGCAGGTCAAAACGGAGAACTGTGTAATTGTAATTATATAGCAAACTTCATAACAAAAAATGAACCTGATGCTCAAGAATTATTATTGCACGTATGCAAGCAATTAGATAATGATCGTACTATTTATGTTACTAAAAAAACAAATCGTCTTGGGGTAATAGCAAGAGCTGGATTTTTACTGTCTTCTACCACTTCTGACTATGCCAATTGCGATGGCCCATATGTTAAAGTAGTCGTTATGCAAAATCTACAAAAACAGTGTAATTGGTCACGACAGCAACATCTAAAACCTGCTCAACTTTCATCATGGCAACGCTTCATGCGCTATGCTCCTGCTATTGGTGCAGCAACGCTACTCATTGGTGCTGGTCTGTATGCATTACATCGCACAGCCCCGCAGCATACATCACCTATTTTTGAAAAAATTAGTTCAATATTTTCACCATGGTCATGGTGTTCTAAATCACCTGCATATGCAGGCAACGTATAATGGAGGTTCGTATGACTTCGTTTAACATAAAAATTTTTGTAGCAGTTTTTCTTGGTGCACTCGCTGCAGCTACCATGCATGCTGCAGAGCGTCCGCGTCTTGATATATGTCCTTATAATGATAACACCGACCGTAGAGAATATTGTAAGCTACTATCCGATCATTATGTACTATCAGGATTGCCTGGCCAAAAGATAGCTGATGAGGAAATTTTAGTATCTAGACAAAACGATCAGGTCACAGGTTTTGTTCACTATAACCTCAAAACTCATACTATCGGTCCCCTAGCCGTTAAAGATCATGACACACGACATGCTGATGCACTACTTCTAAGCGCATTCAATAAGTTCAAAGGGCTACCTAAAGATCAAAGCGTTACGCTTGCATGCGCTTCTAGCAATACGCGATTTAAAGATTTTATGATAAGAATGCAAGAAGTCTACAGTAGTCAGGGGCTCAAAGTCGACCTTAGACACGACAAAGCCTTGTGCAAAGGTTTTCAAAACTTAGAATTCTTTAATTTCAATTTAGAAGTTCCAACCTTGCCAAGTCCAACACCTCTGAAATTATGCCTGAATAGTCCAGCTCAAAGATCTGCAGAAAACCAAAAACCTGCCCAACTTTCATCATGGCAGCGCTTCATGCGCTATGCTCCTCCTATTGGTGCAGCAACGCTCATACTTGGTACCAGCTTGTATGTTGCCCACAAAACAGCGCCACAATATACATCGTCTATTTTTGAAAAAATTGGTGGATGGTTTTCTGGTTTATTTAGAACACGTACGCATTAATACGTGTAGTAATGAGGTTATAAGTTTTTCGTAATCAAAATGGATGGTTATCATGATCAGTGTAAAAACACATATCCTTTTCGTAAGCATACTCAGCGCATTGGCAACGCCTGCTGCTTTTGCCGCTCAGTTACGCCTCTATGATGCAGCACGTGACCGCAATGCTGTAACCAACATTATCAAAGAAAATAAAACAGCAATTTTCAGCTCGGATGGTTGGACCGATGAACAAATTGTTAATTACATACTGGAACGCGCTCGTAAGAAAACAATGATGGTTCAAACCAATAATGCTGATACCGCTGTTGG
>Ga0207120_1091_pt3 | contig 17273 bp, 18 predicted proteins | sample Alteio_BWMinHeat_40_FD_153509 | JGI IMG/M metagenome (GOLD analysis project Ga0207120, IMG submission 153509) | Enriched cells from forest soil in Barre Woods Harvard Forest LTER site, Petersham, Massachusetts, United States -... | ecosystem: Environmental > Terrestrial > Soil > Temperate forest >...
GGAATGGCTCGTGGAATTGTACGGTCGCACCAGCGATTCCTTCCGCTTGCCGGATGCGCTGGCGCACCTGGGAGATGCCCTTGTTGCCGATCACGATTGGGAACGGGCAAAGAAGACCTTCGAACAGCTCCTCGACCGCGAACCGGAGAGCGATGCGGCAAAGCGGAAACTCCATGGCGTGCTCCGCAAAATGGGACTCCTGGCGCCCGGAGCAGCGGAGGAACTTCCCGAGGAGAATTTGCGGGCAGAAATTCCGAAGCCTCCCGCTCCCAAGCTGCCTGTCGAGGAGGAAGAATCCGCTGCCGAAATACCAGTCAAGCCCGCAGTCACATCCAGCGAACCTGCGCTTGACGAAGACACGCAAAGATTCATTGCGCAGTCGCTCACCGACGTGGACCTCTTCGCCAGCTACGGTCTCACGCAGAAAGCCATTGGTTTGCTCGAGGCCATCCTGCGCCGCGCACCGCGCCACACGCCGACACTCGAAAAACTGCTCGACTTTGTCCTTGGCGCAGGCGACGACCGGCGCACCGCCGAACTTGCCGCGAAGCTGGAGCAAATCCACGGTGAAACGGGCGATAAGCGCAGTTCCGAACGATTTGGGGAATTGCGCCGCCGCTTCCAGCGTGCCGCTGGTTTGACGGACGAGGAATTGGCGAGTGCGATTCCTGCGGCAAGACCTGCGGCCCTGGAAGCCGCCGAATCAGAGCCAGCGGATTTTTCGATACCCGAAATCGCAGCGGAACCCGTTCCGGAAGAACCTGTGCCTGCCTCTCCCGTGGAAAAAGCGCGTCCCGAGCCAGTCGGAGTGAACGCCGCCCCGGCGCAGGAGGAGATGCAGGAAGTTGATTTGTCCGACGAATGGGACACCCTTCTCGAAGAGTCGCGCCCCAGCGAAGCGGCTGTTGAAACGCCTGCCCCAGTGTCGGCGAAGCCTGCGGCCGGACCTAAGCGTCACACGGAACCTGGGGACGTGGAAGAGTTCCAGATTGGCGAGGAACCGCCGATCATTTCGCCGGACGATGTACCGGCGGTCGCTGCGTTCGATGTCGCCCACGACGCTCCCGCAATTCCGCTCAAGCCGGAACCCGTCGCCGAAAAATCGGCAAAGACACCTGCAGCGGGCAAACCTAAAGAAAAACCGGCGACTAAAGCTCCGCAGAAACCTCCCGAGACGAGCGAGCCCGAATTTGAACTGGAACAGGAGTATGAACTCGTACTGGAGGCGGAGCCCCTCGTCCCGGCCTACGACCAGAGGCCGCCCGAGACGCCGATTGCTCCGCCTGAGCCGGTCGGGCAAAACGCCGCGCCAGCGCCACCCGCGGGCAGCGGTTTTGCTTCCGATCAATTCTTGGCGGATCTTGCCAGCGAAATCGATCAGCTCGGCATTGACGGACTTGCGCCAGGATTTTCGGGAACGATGCCCAACGCCCAGCCGGCGTCCGTCGCGAAGCCTCAGGCCGATCCCGCGCAGTCTGGCGAATCAGGCCCGCTCAAGGAAGTGTTCGACGAGTTTCGCGCCGAACTCGGTGAGATGGGCACGGAGGACGAGGATCTCGAAACGCACTACAGCCTGGGCATCGCGTTTCGTGAAATGGGCCTCCTCGAGGAAGCCATCAGCGAGTTCCAAAAAGTTGCCCAAGCCAGCGAACGCGGGCGGGCCTTCCGCTACACGATGCAGTGCTGCACGCTCCTCGGCCTGGCCTTCATGGAGAAGGGCCAGCCGGCCATCGCGGCGATCTGGTATGAGCGCGCTCTGAAGACCCCCGGCAATGATCCGGAAAGCACGCTCGCCTTGCGGTATGATTTGGGCGTGGCTCAGGAATCGGCGGGCGAGCCTGAAGCGGCGCTGAAGAGTTTCTCCCAGGTCTATGCGATGAACATCGACTATCGTGACGTGGCCGAACGCATCGCCGCCCTTCAGAAGCCCATCCGTTGATCACTGAATCTTTCCTGACAGGACGGGATTCCGCTCATCCATGAACCGGGTTTATCGCGCACTTCTGGTAGTTCTCGCGTTCGAAATGGGCGCAATGCTCCTCTATCTGCCGTGGTCCGGCTATTGGGAGCAGAATTTCTTTCTCAGCCACTATCCTTCGCTCATGCCCATAGTGCTTCACCCCTCGTTTCGAGGCGCGGTGAGCGGCGTCGGGGTTTTGGATATCCTTCTGGCAATCGGCTGGATCGGTTCGCGCCCGGGGCCTGATCATGTCCCGCCTCGGTAAGTCATCCGGCGGCCTGATCCTTTGCTACGTGACGGACCGGCACAGCCTCTCCAAAGCCGAAGCTCGGAAAGCACAGGAAACGCTCCTGTCGAAGGTCGAGGCCGCCGCAGCCGCCGGCGTCGATTGGATTCAGATTCGGGAGAAAGATCTTTCGGGAAGAAATTGCGGGTTGCTCACGCGTGAAGCTTTGCAACGGGCAGCAAAATCGACGGCAAGCAACGCTGGTCCAACACGCATCCTGGTGAATGATCGCCTAGATGTGGCGCTCTCCGAGCGCGCCGGCGGTGTGCATCTGGGAGAGGACAGTGTTCCGCTGCTGGAGGCAAAGCGGCTTGCGAACGCCCAAGCCCAAGGCCAGGATTTTCTGATTGGTGTTTCCTGTCATTCTCTAGAGGCCGCGAGATCGGCCGCAAGCGGTGGCGCGGATTATCTATTCTTTGGCCCCGTCTTCGCCACGCCATCGAAGGCGGCATTCGGCGCGCCGCAGGGGCTTGATCGGCTGGCCGAGGTTTGCCGCGCGGTTTCCATCTCCGTGCTCGCCATCGGCGGGATTACGTTGGCGAATACCTCCGACTGTTTCGCCGCCGGCGCGTCGGGAATCGCGGCAATTCGCCTTTTCCAGGAGGCTCGGGACATGTCCTCTCTCGTCCAGTCCCTGCGAAAGCTGACACGCTAAATCAGCGCTCCATCAGCCGGCGGAGAAGCCGTATCTGCCCGGCATGATAGATATCGTGAAACGCCACGCCGTAGAGCTGGCGCACTAATTTTGCACCCCGAGCCGTGCGCAATACTTTGCCCACCGCCCCGTGCAAGGCCCGGTGTTCCCGCTCAAGTAACTTCTTATCCGCTCTCCACGCCGCCTCGTTCACCTTGCCCTTTTCGGGTCTTGCGAAGAAATTGCTTCCTTTGAGCACGAACGAGCCACGCTTCCCGCCGTCGATTCTCCGCCGCACGGCATACTTCCAGTACGCCGCATGGAGCGTCACTTCCCAGATGTTGTGCCGGCCCGGACCGGGACGCCACGCGGCTTGCTTCGCACTTACTCCCTTGATGGATTGTTTGAGATTCGGTCCATGCCAGGTCTTTTTCTCATAGGCTTCGTCGAGCAGCGCAAGCACTAGCTTTGCGGAATCCACGGGGCCTCCTCATGGGCGTCAGTGAGAGAAAGAATCCCGCAAAGGATGACGCGCCCGCTCTAACGTGTCAACGCCCGGCTCTCTTGCTGTGACGCGCGACCTGTTCCGCCATCGGCACTGAGCTGACCAATTCATAGTCTCCAATGAATCATTCCCACAAACGAGTGCGTAACAGGCAAAGACAGGGTAATTCCTAGATGACAATGATTTGCAACCAATATCGGACTAAGTTAGTCTTATATTCCGAGTGCAACTCACTTGCAAGGAGATCCAGTGATCTTGTTCTGTCGGCTCGTATTATTTGGCCTATTCTCCCTTTCCGTACTCCCGCTTTTCTTTCCCCCTCCTGCCCTTGCCCAGGAGAGCCCTTATTTTGTCGCCTATGACCACTATCTCGAAGAGCCTGGCAACCTCGAAATCGAGTATTTCTCCACATACGGCACCCAGCGAGTCGGCAACAACTTTCACGCCTTCTGGACCGAGTTTGAATACGGCGCAACCGCTTGGTGGACAACGGAGTTCTACCTGGACGGCCAGACTACTTTCCACGACAGCACGGTTTTCACGGGCTTCCGCTGGGAGAATCGCTTCCGGCTTCTGAAGCACGAACACTTCATCAATCCCGTCCTCTACGTTGAGTTTGAAAACAAGAACGGCGCGGACAAGATCCTCAAAGAAGTCGAAGGCCACGATGTGGAATCGGACTTCCTCGTTTCGAACGCGGAAGCCCACAAGGACCATATCCATGAAATCGAGTTGAAGCTCATACTGTCCAGCACATTCAGGGGCTGGAACCTCACCGAAAACACCCTTGCCGCCAAGAATCTTTCGAATTCACCTTGGGAATTCGGCTATGCCCTCGGCGCCAGCCGCCCGCTCGCTTTGAAGGCTTCCGCCACGCGCTGCACTTTCTGTCCGCAAAACTTTATTGGAGGCGCTGAGATGTATGGCGGCCTGGGCGATCGGCACAGTTTTGGCCTTCACGATACTTCACAGTACGTCGCGCCCGTTCTCGCCTGGAATTTGCCTTCTGGCTGGGAGCTGCGAATTTCGCCCGGCTTTGGTCTGAACGACAACAGCCACCGGTTCCTCATGCGCTGGGGCGTTTCGCGGGAAATTACCGGATTTGGTTCGATGGTTAGCCGGCTCTTTGGAGGCCGCAAATGAAAGCCGTTGCCGCGGCACTTGCTGTTTGCACTTCATTTCTTGCGGTGTCTGTTGTTCTTGCGCAGAGCAAGAATTCCGACAAACCGCCCGTCGGCATAACGCCCACATACGATCCGGCCATCTACGCGGAATTGCAAAAGGCGCCCGAAAAGGCGCGGAACCGCGCAAATCCGCTGCAAAACGATCCGGACGCCGTTGCCGCTGGCGCCATTCTCTTCGAACAGCACTGCGCCGAATGTCATGGCGAGGCTGCGCGAGGTGGCACGAAGGCACCAAGCCTCCGCGCTGCCGAAGTTCAGGGCGCCACGCCTGGCGCGATTTTCTGGATCTTGACGAATGGTGTCGTTCGAAAGGGAATGCCTGTTTGGTCGAAGCTGCCTGAGCCACGGCGCTGGCAGTTGGTGCGGTACATCAAATCGCTCGGCGGGCCTGATCAAGCGGCGGAATCTTCCGCCCCGAAACCTTGACGGAAGACTGCTAGTTCGAAGCCTTGGCCGCATCGTTCAGAATCATCGCCAGTCGCACCCCAGCTTCCGCGAGGGCCATTTCCGCAACTTTGGCCGCGCTGTTTTGATAAGTCTCGCCTACGGCTAGATGCTTCTCGAACATGCGCTTTCCCATGTGATTGTTTTCAGAGCAGCTTTTCAATTTCATGTCCGGTTCTATGCCGATTTTTTCCGGGAAGGCGTTGTAAACCGCGGTCTCCGCTCGCTCGTGGCTCTCCCAGGCCCAGGTGTCCACGTGGATGCCCGCAGCTTCCCAGGCGGGGCTCTCCTCGCGAAACTTCTCGTCTAGTTCGTCGGCATACCGGAGCGGGTTGGAGATTTCCATATCGCGTTCCACAATCTCCGTGTCCCAGACCTGATGAAGATTGGGCGAGAAATCTTCACGCTCCGGGTGGAGAGCGTTGAGGAGCGGTTCATGCCGAAAATATTTCACCGGCACACAGTTTCCGCCGTTGTCCGCATTGGTGATGGCATGCAGCGGCTGATGCAGGTCGCCGACAAAATGGACGAGGTAGCGGATCGCTTCGGCGCGCTTCAGGGAATCGGCGGACTTGTCTTTCAGGATGGCGCGCTGCTCTTCAATTGCGCGCGTCACACATCCCTCAGGACCGCAATATCCGTCCAGCTCCCCCTTGTGCTTCCCCCGCGGAATATCGATGTAATGCCAGGACCCGTTCTTGCGCTCGTTGCGCACATCGTCTGGCCATGTAGAGGCATCCACCATCAGGTCCGTCGTGGCATTGCCGCACCAGCGCCTCAGCTTCGGATCCATCGGGTTGTTGCCAAGAATCTGCTGAACCAGTTGCCGCGCTTCGGGGGTCAAATGCTTCTCTGCAATCAAGGCCACCGTCTGGTGACCTTTGCAGCCCCATGCGTTGGCGGGTGGAGCGGTAAGTATCAGAAGCGCGAGAGCACCCGCAAGAAACAAGACTCTACGATTCATTGATTTGGCCTCAACGAAATTACTTTGCTGCCTCGGGGCTTACCACCGAACAGGTAAGACGTACTCCGCTCACGCCGCGGTTTCAAGCGCTGAGCCAGCGCCCAATTGGTTTCCACGATTCGGTGTGATCGCAGATCACGCGCAATGCCGCAGTAATCGGAATGGCGAGAACCAATCCCATGCCTCCCCATACCCAGCCCCAGAAGAGCAGTGAAATAGTGATTGCCACGGCATTCAGGCGCACACGGCGGCCCACCAGTTTTGGCGCCACGAGATTGATAGCCAAAACGTGGATGGTAGTCAGCGTCGCCGCGATCAATATGAACTGTCCGAGCGTTTTCCACTTCGCCAGCGCAATGACAAAGGCCGGCAGCCATGCCATCACTGCCCCAATGTACGGCACCATGTTCAGGAGTCCTGACGCGATTCCCGCGAGAATCGGATAATCCATCCCGATTATCCAGAAAAACAGGCTGCTTGCCGCGATTACCACCAGCGTCACGATGGTCATTCCCGCCAGGTAATCGCGCAGGACGTCGCGCAAATCTTCCAGCGTCTCTTTGACTTGCGTCCGCCGCGAGGCGGGAAAGAGCTGCAACGTCCCGTGCCAAACCTCGCGTTTCTCCGCGAGCATGAAAAAAACCAGAAAAGGCATGAAGGTAACTTCCAGGAACAGCGCGTACAGGGAGCCAACGCCACGGAAGATCAGCGTGCGAACGATGCTGGGTTCCGCGCGCGCCGTCGTTGCGGATGACGCGCCTTGCTCCGGAGCAATCTGCGAAACCTGCCCCTCGATTCCCCTGATTTTGCCTTCCACGGCGTCGGCGCCCTGCTGCAAAACTTTGCTGTATTTTGGCCAGTTCTCGGCGAAATCGGCGGTACGCGTCCATAGCCCATAGCCGACCGCGGCCAGCACCGAGATCAGAATCAGCACCATGACCATCGCGCCCAGAGTTCGGGGCAGCCCCAGGCTTTCCAGTAATTCCACGGCCGGATCCAGAAAGTAGGCCAGCAAAATCGAGAACAACAGTGTGATCACCACGCCCGCGGCGTAATAGAAGAAAAGCAGAATGATAGCCGCCGCGATCACTTGCATGCTGAAGTTTGAACTGGTAAAGCGAACGACCGATGGTGGCGTTTGTGTGGAGGACACGGGCGGCTCCGTCGCTCCACGTTAGCATACTCTCGCAAACTGTTTGCGGCATCGTCCCCTGATGTTTCGAGGCAGCAAAACCAACGATTTGTTTAACTGATTTTTCAAATCGTTGCAGTTATGCAATGGGAATGAGCGGGAGCGGGCCGTAAAGTCGCCGCATTTACGTGTGTTATGCTTTTCTGAGGTCGTCCACACGGAAGTTGGCCCCACGGGGCCTGAATCACACTCTGGAGAGACAGGCTTCGTCCAATGCCCAAGGAGTTTTTTGGAACCGACGGTATTCGCGGCGTCCCGGGCACGCCGCCGCTGGACGACGCTACCCTCTACGCCACGGGGCGCGCTCTCGGCGCGTATCTCAAGCGAGAACATGGCGCGGCTCACGCCCTCATCGGCATGGACACTCGCGAATCCGGCCCGCATATCGCCTCACTGCTTGCGGCGGGCCTCACGCGGGCTGGCGCGACGGTGGCCTTCGCCGGCGTGATCACCACTCCCGGCGTGGCTTGTCTGGTGCGGCAGAATGATTTTCAAGCTGGCGTGGTCATCTCCGCCTCGCACAATCCCTTTGAAGACAACGGCGTGAAGTTGTTTTCGCACGCCGGTATGAAATTCCCCGACGCTGTCGAAGAAGAGCTCGAAGCCGGCATTTTGCAGCACCGGGGCGAAGCCGCACCCAAGAATCCGCCGCCGGTCACCGCCGATGAATCCCTCGACGCCGAATATCTCGCCTTTCTCCGGAAGCGCTTCATTCCCGGGGCAAAGCTCAACGGCTTCCGGATCGTTCTCGATTGCGCCAATGGTGCAGCATTCAAGCTCGGCCCGGAGTTGTTCCGGTCGCTCGGCGCTGACGTTGTCGCCATGGGCGTTTCTCCCGACGGCCGCAACATCAACGCCGGCTGTGGTTCGCTGCACCTGGAGGGCTTGCAGAAACGCGTCGTCGCTGAGAAAGCGCGCCTAGGTGTGGCCTTCGATGGTGACGCCGACCGCGCGCTCTTCGTCTGCGAGACCGGGAAAATTGTGAATGGCGACGGCGTGCTTCTTGCCGCCGCGCGTTTCCTCAAATCTCAGAATAAGCTCATAGGTGACCGTGTCGTCGCTACCTCCATGTCCAACCTGGGTCTCGAGCGCGTTCTTGCCCGCGAAAATATCGCGCTGGCCCGCGCCGCTGTCGGCGATCGCTACGTTCTGGAAGAAATGCTTCGCAGCGGCAACGTGCTGGGAGGCGAGCAGTCCGGCCACATCATTTTTCTCGAGGACAGCCCGGCCGGCGACGGCTTGCTCACGGCTGCAAAAATTGCCTCGCTGGTCTCCATGCACGGCAAAATCGAATCGCTTGTCGAAGGCCTCAAGGATTATCCGCAACTCATCGTCAACGTGAAGGTGCGTTCGAAACCTCCTCTCGAGACGCTTCCGGAAGTCGCCCGCGCCCTCGCCGAAGCCCAATCTGCACTTGGCGACAATGGCCGTGTTGTCCTCCGCTACTCCGGTACCGAAAAGCTCGCCCGCGTCATGGTCGAAGCCGAACACGAAGCCGATGTCCAGCGCTTCACCCAGTCCCTCGCCAACGCCCTGCGCTCCTCTATCGGCGCTTGACCGGTTCTTCTCAGCGCTCCTCTGCGCCCGGCGCCTGCCCCGACCGGGTCGGGGAGTCTCTGCGTTATCTTTAATTCTTCGATTCTCAAGGGAACTTTCCGCCGGGTCGCGACATTACACTTAGTGAAAGACTCAAGCGACTTACCATGCAAGACGCACTGCCAGCTCTCGTTCTAAACTCGGAGGCTCTTCCTCGACACGCTATGGACGAGACGCCCACCAGCCAATCGAACCCCGCGATCTCAAGCGCGTCCGCAGGCACGGGCGTCAGCGACGAACTGCTCATGCTCGCCTTCTCGAAAGGCTCCTCGGATGCCTTTACAGAACTCTTCTCCCGCTACAAGCAGCCCATCTATGGATTTTTTCGCCGCCGAGTCGCCGAACCCGCCCACGCCGAAGAACTTACCCAGGAAACGTTTCTCGCTCTTCTCCGCGCCGCCGCCCGCTACGAACCCCGCGCCCTCTTTCGCACTTATCTCTACGCCATCGGACTCAAGATTCTTCGCGCTCATCGCCGCAAAGCCGCCTTTCGTGCCACATTCTTCGGCCATCAGAACTCGAATCCCGATCCTGCCAAGGCTGATGCCACCGAGGCCAGCTTGTGGGTCCGACGCGCCGTCAAGAAGCTCGACCCCATCGACCGCGAAATCCTCATGCTCCGCGAATTCGAACAATTGAGCTACGCCGAAATTGCGGATCTCCTTAAGTTGCCTGTCAACACCGTTCGCTCGCGTCTCTTCCGTGCCCGTACCGCTCTTCGCAACTTGCTCGAGCCGCCCGCCGCATCCTCAACGAAGAACGCCCCACAGCCCATCGCCCAGAAAGGAGAACGCGCATGAGCACCACCACGCATCTCTTCACACCCGAAGAAATCATGGCTTTCGTCGACGGCGAACTCTCCGCCGACCGCGCACAATCTCTCTCCGCCCACATCGACGAATGCGCCGAATGCCACGAACTCGCTGCGTCGCTTCGCAGCACTTCACAGACCCTCTCCAATTGGACGGCTGCCACCGCACCTGTCAACGCTCAGTTTGAAGAACGCCTTCGAGTTGCGGCGGCAAAAAACTCGACACTCGGCGAATCCTTGAGCTTCGGAATATTTCAGCGCACGAAACTTTGGACATGGAAACATTGGACGGGCGGGCTGGCCGCTGCCGCCGCGCTAGGCGTGCTTCTATTTGGTATTGTCACTCCGAGCAGGCTCAAACGCCCGGCCGATTTCATATCCCTCCCGATTCACGAACGAGGTAGGAATACCGTCGCCACCGCCAGCGGCTTTGGCAATGGGGACAAGCTGCAAGCGCGGGAGGAGAAAGCGATGAAGGAGGTGCAAGACTCCTATCGGGGCTGGATTCAAAACGGGCCCATGATCGCGCGCACAGTCTCGCTCTCTATCGTAGCAAAGGATTTTGACTCGGCGCGCGCTTCACTTGACACCGTCCTGGCCCGCCACAACGGCTATGCGGCAGGACTTAGCGTCGCCACGCCGCAAGGGGCCGCGCGGACTCTCCAGGCCTCCTTGCGAATCCCCGCGGCCCAGCTTGTCGCCGCAGTTGCTGAACTCAAAGCCCTCGGTCGTGTTGAAAATGAAAACCAATCCGGCGAAGAAGTCACGCAGCAGCATGCCGACCTTGTTGCGCGCCTGAAAAACTCCCGCGAAACAGAGCAACGCCTTCAGGATGTTCTGCGCACGCGCACCGGCAAAGTGAAGGACGTCCTTGAAGTCGAACAGGAAATCGCACGCGTTCGCGGCGAAATCGAGCAGATGGAAGCCGAGCAAAAAAATCTCGAGCACCGCGTCGACTTCGCCACCATCGACTTGAAGCTTGCCGAAGAGTACAAGGCCCAGCTCACCGCCCCCGCCCCCTCCGTTGCGATGCAGCTTCGCAACGCGAGCGTCGAAGGCTTCCGCAGTGCGTTCCAGAGTCTCCTCGCGCTGGTTCTGTTTCTCGCCGAATCCGGTCCCACCCTGTTGCTCTGGCTCATGCTCCTGTCGTTGCCAGCCTGGCTACTCTGGCGGCGTTATCAGCGGTCCCTCGCGATGGGCTCATCCTTGGGAGTTTGAGAGCCCGCAATCCACCAAGACGAACTTCGTCTCTTCCGCGCAACTACTTACATTGGGATTGAAATCATGATTATCGCCAGAGATCCACAATAACGATATTCTTTTCTTTACCCGAACTACTGATATTTAGCTCGTGCTCACCAATGCGGAGGATCGCAGCTCCATCAAGCACAGAATCACAAAAAACGCTCCCAAAGAATGGAGAGTCCCGCCGCCATTCTGTGAGATTTTGTAGACTTGCGCTATGTAACATCGCGCCTTCTCAGCCGCGACTGAAGCTAACCGCCGTGCTTTCAATCAAGTCTATAGTTCCCCGTGGAACAATGATCGCTGGCATGCGGGTTGCTCTCTGAATAGCAACTTAAAAGATTGGCTTCCCGGGGTGGCCGGAACCGAACCTCGACTCGGTTACCGGTTTTGGGGCGTCAATTACGAAAAGGGGGCTTGCACCAGCCCCCTTTTCCATTTCCAGCGCCCGCCGTCAAACTGTTCGCTTCGCAGCCGCTAATCAAACGACCCTTCGGTAGTCCTCAGCAGAATCCGTGGCTGGCCTAAACTTCCCGCCAGCGTCGGTGCGGCCCTCTGGTCCAGGCATCGTCTGCGTTCAGCGATACCCAATCCCTAGCCAGGACGTCGCGTTCTGCCTAACCATGGGAATGGTGTTCTGGATGCCAAAAAAAAATGAGCGACCGGTGGGGGGACCGGCCGCTCGGGCGTGGGGATGGAGGATAGTAATCCGAAGTCAGTTTGGTTTTCCGGCCGCTCTGCTGCGCTCGCACGCAGCAGGACGTCACACAGGAGCACGCAACTCACTAGCGTTGTATTGCTCCAGAAAGCCCAAACAACTTCCGACTACCTGCGCAGTTTGTTCTTCAATGGATTCTCCGTCGATAGCCCGCTGGGTTCATTCTTTCCAGTACTTCCCGCTCCCGGCGCCGCAATCTTTTTGGTACGGAAGTACTTCCCGTCTAGACGCATTCCACGATCATCCGCTCCTCTTTCTTTATGCCCGTTTCGTCGCGTCTGTAGAACATCCATTGTTTGATCCGCTTGGTCCGCATAAGCCAGGCTCGCGAACAATGTGGATCCTGTAATGGAGTTCGGCACTCATCCGTCAAAAATCTTTAAAGATTCCGAATGACCTGCCGGAGGAGGTCCGTAAGCGCTCCCAGTTTCTGCTGCTCTTCCTCGGATAATGACGAGACCGCTTTCGCAAGCGATTCCACCCGGCGCTTGCGTCCCTCCTGCAGGATCTTCGTGCCCTTGGCGCTCGCTTCGAGACGCACCCTCCGCCCGTCTTCCGTCGCGTGACGCCGCACCAACCCAGCACCTTCCAGGCCCGCGACGATGCGGCTCATCGTCGGCGGCCGGACTTGCTCGGCATCGGCCAGCTCTCCCAGAGACCTCGGGCCACCGAAGACCAAAACCGACAACGCGGACAGCTGCGCCGGGCCAACGCCGCTTTCGCGGTCGCGCACCCGCAGCCGCCGCAATAAGTGGATAGCCGCAGAGTGCAGCCGGTCGGCGGTCTCGAACGATTCCCCGCCCGCAAGACGTTTGGACTTGACATCCGTCATATAATATAGTTAGCTATGCTAACTAAAGTCCTCGCGGAGATAAATCATCCATGAGCACCGCTTCTTCGAACCTCGAAATCAAGGATATCGGCCAAATCTCCATCATTGTTCACGACCTGCCTCGCGCCACGGCATTTTACCGTGACGCGCTGGGGCTGCCACTGCTCTTCACGGCGGGCAACCTGGCTTTCTTTGATTGCGGCGGAGTGCGCTTGATGCTCGGTCCCGCCGAAACGCAGGAACTGGATCATCCGAGCTCCATCCTCTACTTCCGGGTTCCGGAAATCAACGCCGCGCACCGCCGGCTTCTCGAGCTGGGCGTGAAAATCGAAGCCCCGCCGCGCCTGATCGCGCCAATGCCAACCTACGATCTGTGGATGATGGGATTCCGCGACACGGAAGGAAATATCATGGAGTTGATGAGCGAAGTCCCGCGTCCTTCGTAAGAATGTTCAACGGACTCCCGTCTGCAACCCCACCCTACAAGGCCGATGCGGTTTACGGTATCCTTCCAAGGCCATGCATGACCTGAATTATTTTAGAGACCACCTGGACGTCTTCGCCGAGATGGCGAAGAGGCGCGGCACCGCGCTCGACCTGGACGCTTTTCGCAAGCTCGACAAGGAGCGCCGCGAACTCATCACTGCGACCGAGCAGCTCAAAGCGCAGCGAAACAAGGCCAGCGAAGAAATCGCGCGGCTCAAAAAGGAAAAGCAGAACGCCGACTCTCTGATCGCTGAAATGAAGCAAGTCTCCGAGCGCATCAAGCAATCCGACGAACGCATCGCCGAACTGGACACCAAACAGCGCGACTTCTTGCTCATTATTCCGAACGTTCCGCACTCATCCGTGCCCGTCGGCGCGAGCGCGGCCGACAACGTCGAGGTTCGCCGCTGGGGTACGCCGCCGAAATTCGATTTCGCGCCCAGGCCGCACTGGGAAGTGGGCGAACGCGCCGACATACTCGATCTCCCCGCCGCCACGAAAATCACCGGCGCGCGCTTCGCCGTTTACAAGAGCTGGGGAGCGCGCCTCGAGCGCGCCCTCGCGAATTTTTTTCTCGATGTACACACGCGCGAGCACGGCTACACGGAAATCCTGCCTCCCTTCCTTGTGAACACCGCCTCACTCACCGGCGCCGGCCAGTTGCCGAAATTCGCCGCTGATCTCTTTAAGATCGAAAATACAGACTTCTGGCTCACGCCCACTTCCGAAGTCGAGCTCCACAATCTCTACCGCGACGAAACCATTCCCGAAGAAAAACTCCCCATCCACATCACCGCGTGGACCGCCTGCTTCCGCTCCGAAGCCGGCGCCGCCGGAAAAGACACCCGCGGCATCCTCCGCCAGCATCAATTTCAGAAGGTCGAGCTCTTCAAGTTCACGCATCCGGACAAAAGCTATGAAGAGCACGAAGCCCTCGTGCGCAACGCCGAAACAATTCTCCAGAGACTCGGCCTGCACTATCGCACCGTGCTGCTTTGCACTGGCGACATGGGGTTCGCCTCTGCAAAAACCTACGACATCGAAGTTTGGCTGCCCTCAAGCAACGAATTCCGCGAGATCTCTTCCTGTTCGAATTGCGAAGCGTTTCAATCCCGCCGCGCCGGCATTCGCTTCAAACCCAAGGGCGCCGGCAAGAGTGACTTCGTTCACACCTTGAACGGTTCCGGCCTCGCCGTCGGCCGCACGTGGATCGCTGTCGTGGAGAATTATCAGCAACCGGATGGCTCGATCCTGATTCCTGATGTCTTGCGCCCATACATGGGAATTGACCGCATTCCAGCAATATAGGTGGTGCATGAGCAAAACTCTCTTGGCCAGAATATATTGGCCCTTCGCGCTCTTACTCTTCGCTCCTCAACTATTAATGTCGCAGGCGCGCCCGGCCGAAAGAGAGCAGGAAGGAATTCACAGGTTCCTCTCGGAATTTATCACAGCGTTTGACAACTTGGATTGGCAGAAATTTCGCAATGCCTTTACCGATGACGCGACGGTCTTCTACCCGAGAGAGAGGCCGAACCGCGCAAATGGACGGATCGAAGTCGAAGAATACTTCAAGCATGTCTTCGAACAGATCCGCGCGGGCAGATCAAAGGGACCGTACATGGATATCCAGCCTCGAGAACTTCGGATGCAAGTGCTTGGCGACGTGGCGATTGTGACGTTTCACCTCGACGACCGGCCCGGATTTATCAACCGCAGGACACTTGTTCTACGAAAAACTGCAGCGGGTTGGAGGATTGCTCATCTCCACGCTTCGGAGGTAGCAAGCGTTCTTACCCCCGTTAAACCGTGATGATCGGGCTATCAGATGAAAAAAGAATGAGGTAGCCGGCTAGAGGCCATTTTTCCTTGTATACTATTGAAACTACACTACTTATACTGCGGAAGGGAGAGTTTTCCCCCGAATGGGTAAGAACCATTTCGCCCCGCAACCTCTTGAAATCACACCTTTTCGTTTGACGGGCCCTTTTCGCCTTGCATACACTCCCCTCACGGCACTCCGGGCGTTATTAGGCAAAAAGGTGCCGTTGAGCACACAATCATTAAGATGAACTTTCTCTCCCGCATCATAAGGTTTCTGTTCTGGCTCCTCGTCGTTTCCTGGGGCGTCCGGCTCTTGCGCCGCGTCGTTGGCGGCATGCTCCGGATTGAGAAGGCGCCTGGGCCACAAACCGCGGATGCCTCTGCAGGGATTCCAGCTCCGGCTACAACACGCCGGTTGGTGCGCGATCCTGTCTGCGGCATGCACGTGGACGAGACGCTTTCCATTCCATTGAGGGAAGGGGGCGAACTTCTCCACTTCTGCTCCCCCGCTTGCCGCGACGCGTACGCCGTCAACACCAGGAAGTTTGCGGCAAACGGATAGCAATGTTTTCCTTAAACGAATTTTGAACATGGGCCAAGTGAAAGCGGAATTTCTTAGATAAATCGAGTAGACGAAAGGACCGACGCCGATGGCCACGGTCGCAAAGCCCACAGCCCCGACACGACAGATAGGCGCACCTCCCATGGTGCCCCGCATCGCTCCCCGCGAGGACCTGAATCCCTTTCGTATCGCGCAGATTCAGTTCGACATGGCGGCCGAATTCTTGAAGCTCGATCCCGGCCTGCGGCAGATTTTGCGCACGCCCAAGCGCGTGCTGGAAGTTTCCTTGCCCACAAAGATGGACAACGGCCAGGTCAAGGTGTTCACCGGCTACCGCGTGCAGCACAACGTTTCGCGCGGGCCAGGCAAAGGCGGCATCCGCTTCCATCCCAATGTCACGCTCGACGAAGTAAAGGCGCTGGCGGCGTGGATGACCTGGAAGACCGCCACCGTGAACGTTCCATTTGGCGGCGCCAAAGGCGGCGTGATCTGCGATCCCAAGCGCATGTCCAAGAGCGAACTCGAACGCATGACGCGCCGCTACGCCAGCGAGATCCTGCCCATCATCGGACCCTCCCAGGACATTCCCGCGCCGGATGTATACACCGACGCGCAGACCATGGCCTGGATCATGGACACCTATGCCATGACCGTGGGCCATTCCGCGCATGGAGTCGTCACCGGCAAGCCGGTTTCGATCGGCGGTTCCGAAGGACGTCTCGAAGCCACCGCGCGCGGACTGCTTTACGTGGTCGAAGAAGCCTGCAAGTTGAAGAAAATCTCGCTTCGCGGCGCGACCGTCGCGATTCAGGGCTTCGGGAACGCCGGCGCGACCGCCGCTCGCCTGTTCGCCGAAAAGAAAGCAAAAATCGTCGCGCTCAGCGATACGCGAGGTGGCGTTACGAATTCGCGCGGCATCGACCCTGTCAAAGCGATTCGCTACAAGGAGCGTTCGGGCACCGTCGTGGGCATGCCCGGCGCGTCGCGCATCACCAACGACGATCTGCTAACCATGAAGTGCGACATCCTGGTCCCTGCGGCGCTCGAAAATGTCATCACCCTCCACAATGCCGAGGCCGTGAAGGCCCGCATCGTCGCGGAAGCCGCCAACGGCCCCACCACGCCGCACGCCGATGAAGTTCTCGCGCGCCGCGGGGTCATCGTGCTGCCGGATATTCTCGCCAACGCCGGCGGCGTCACCGTGAGTTACTTCGAATGGGTGCAGAACCAGGAAGGGCTGATGTGGGACGTCGAGGAAGTGAACGCGCGCCTGCAGAAAATCATGGTGCGCGCCTTCCACGAGATGGTGGACACCATGCGTAAGCACCACGTCCCCCCGCGTGCCGGCGCCATGATCCTCGCCGTCGGCCGCGTCTCCGAAGCCACGCTCGTCCGTGGCTTGTTCCCGTGAACTCTAGGCGGCGGATTTTTGCCTGCTCACTCTCCCCCGAAGAAGGCAGCTGACGTCCAAGCTGCCTCTCCAACTGTAAAATTGTTCTTGCGCTGAACTATCAGCGCGCGTACATTCGCAAGTGCCGGTGCGTTTCTCTGACGCGACCGGCTATTTTCGTCGTTGGAGCAAGAAAGAACGATGAGCACGAACGGACACAGCCACCCAGCGCCGCCGATTCTCCTGACGATCGCGGGTTTCGATCCTTCCTGCGGCGCGGGCACCGCCGCCGACTTGAAAACTTTCGCCGCGCACGGCTGCTACGGCGTCGCCGCGATCACCTCGCTCACCGTCCAGAACACGCAGGGCGTCGAAACGGTCCACAACACGCCCAGCGCTGAATTGCGCGCTCAACTCGAAGCGCTCGTAAAGGATTGCGAGATCGCCGCGGTGAAAATCGGAATGCTCGGCAATCGCGGGAACGCAGTTGTGGTGGCGGAGTTCCTCGATGCGCACAAATTTGCGCACGTCGTGCACGATCCGGTTATGAAATCATCGAGCGGCGCGGAACTCCTCGATGCCGCCGGAATCAAATTTGTCGCAGCGGAACTGCTGAAGCGCGCGAGCGTCATCACCCCGA
>Ga0207120_1106_pt1 | contig 17160 bp, 18 predicted proteins | sample Alteio_BWMinHeat_40_FD_153509 | JGI IMG/M metagenome (GOLD analysis project Ga0207120, IMG submission 153509) | Enriched cells from forest soil in Barre Woods Harvard Forest LTER site, Petersham, Massachusetts, United States -... | ecosystem: Environmental > Terrestrial > Soil > Temperate forest >...
ATGACCGAAGTAGCCTCAACCAGCGCGGCCTCCAGATTTTCCGCATCGCTTTGCGGTGCGGGATGGTTGCGCAATGTCGGTAATTTGATCGGCAGATCGACAATATCATACGGGACCTCGATATAGCCGGGGCGGCATTGCGCCATCACGGTTTCCACCACGCGGATGATCTCATCCGCCGCCGTTTCCGGGTCGAGCAGCACGGTGGAGGCGCAGGTGACTTCATCGTAGATGCGCTTCTGCGTATCGAAGGTTTTGACCTTGTGATGCACCAGCGGATCGTGCTTGCGATCCCCCGGCGACGGGCCGCCGGAAATCACGATCACCGGGCTTTTTTCCGCGTAAGCGCAGGCGATGGGGTTGAGCATGTTCAGTCCGCCGACGCAATAGGTCACGCAGGCGACGCTTAAGCCGTGCACCCGCGCATAGCCATCGGCGGCGAAGCCCACGGACGGTTCATGCGTCATGGTCAGTAATTTGATCTGTGAATTCTGCAGCCAGCGAATCGTCGGCAGCGCAAAATCCCCCGGCAGCCCGAACGCATGGCGCACGCCCTTGCCGTAGAGATAATCGAAGAGGAACGAGCCGACGGTGGGGTGGGACATGGAGTGCTTGGTGCTTAGTTATGAGTGCTTAGTATGTAGCAATACAAGGCATTAAGCACAAGGCACTAAGCACTAAGCATTTTTATCAGCTTTTTCATATCCTCCGGCAACTCACATTCAAAGCGCATTTTCTTACCCGTAGCGGGATGGGTGAATTCCATGGCCTGCGCGTGCAGCGCCTGGCGTTTAAACGCCAGCAGGGCGCTGCGCGTTTTTTCCGGCAGCGCTTTATAACCGCTGCCATTCAGGCGGCTGGCGGTGGATTGGCCGTAACTCTGGTCGCCGACCAGCGGATGATTGATATGGTTGAAATGCACGCGGATCTGGTGTGTGCGGCCCGTTTCTAAATTGCATTCGACGAGCGCAAAGAGGGGTGCATGTAGTGTTTTGAGCGTAGTGTAATGTGTCACCGCCGGTTTGCCGCCGCTTTTGAGCACGGCCATTTTCTGGCGGTTGGCCAGCGAGCGGCCGATATTGCCGGTGATGGTGCCCTTGGCCGGTTTGGGTACGCCCCACACTACCGCATTATAGGTGCGCTTTAAGCTGCGTTCGGCCAGTTGCGCCGACAGCGCGAGATGCGTCACGTCGTTTTTAGCCACGACCAGCAGGCCCGTCGTATCCTTGTCGATGCGGTGGACGATGCCGGGGCGCGCCACGCCGCCGATGCCCGATAAGGTTTCGCCGCAATGGGCGAGCAGGGCGTTGACCAGCGTATGATCGGGATTGCCTGCGCCCGGATGCACGGTAAGACCGGCGGGCTTGTTGATGATGAGCAGGTGCTTGTCTTCATAGACCACATCGAGATCGATCTTCTGTGCCTCAATGTGCGACGGCACGGTTTCGGGAATGACCAGCATATATTCCTGCCGGAATTTGATTTTGGTATTCGCATCATCCACTGCCTTGTCCTTGCAGGTGACGCAGCCTTGCTCGATCAGTGCCTGCAGGCGCGAGCGCGACATGTGCGGCAGTTTTTCCGAGAGAAAACGATCAAGGCGCTTAGCGGCATCGTCGGCGGTGGCGGTGATGATATAAACAGTTTCAGACATATGATTCCCCCTGTAGTGGCTAAACAAAACCTAACTGGACTAAAAATGCTAGTCTTTTCTATGGAGTTTACGCATAGCTGTTCTTATACGCCTTGTCCCTGCATATATATAATATACTGTTATACAGTAATTATTTTAACCATAAGGCACTTTTGTGACAGAGTGAGATCGATAGGTTGTGATTGTCATAAAAGCTTAATTTGCCGCAGGTGTGGGATTATGCGATAGTATAAACAAGTATAAATATAAATAGGAATGGCTAAGGATTAAAATACTATGGAACATAACGATGATCAGCCGGGGTTTAACCGGACATGGGAAACCGTGAAGCATGTAGGTAAGCAGATGCTTAAATATGCCGTGGGCGTCGGCCTGGTCGTCGCCGCTATCGCCGGTGGCGCTTATGCGTTGGGCGCGGTTGGCCTTATATGTGCGCCATTGACGCTTTTAGGCGGCGCCGTGGATATCCTGGCAGGCTTCGTTGGCATCAATACAGGTCTGGCTGCGGGTGCGGCGATAGGTACGGGTTCCAGCATATTAGCGGTGGCCATGACGGCGCTTAAAGGCGGTGCGATACTGGGTGCAGGTGCAGGCGCTCTGGTAGGGATCAGCGGCGCGGAAGAGGCGGTCGATGAAAGGGCGGAAGACGCCAGGGATAATTATGATCGCCTGCGCCAGCGTGAGCAGAGCGCGAGCGTGATGGCGATGAATCTCGAGCGGCAGAAAATGATAATGGCCCAACAGGCCCAGCAATTGGGGCTGACGCCCAATATGACCAATATGCAGTTGCCGGTGGGCCGTGGCCCGTCAGCAGGCCGTGAGGGTGGTTTTAGTTGAAATGGTAAACATTAAGGATGCGTTGTAACAAAACCTTAACTTGAGCCTGACCGCCATTATGGCATAATGGCATCAGGTAAGAATCTAACCAGTTGGTAAAAGGATATTTTATGGCTACTCCCATTGATCATAACTTCTCGAGTGGTATGGGTACCGCTGCCGTAGAGACGGCCAAAGGTGGTCTGTTAGGGATTATAGCGTCGTTTGCCGTAGGGGCTCTGGCGGTTGCCGGGATTCTGGTGGGCGCGGGCGCGTTGGTCGGTGCTTTAGGAGGCGCGGTAGGTGCAGGTGCTTTAGCCGGGGCTACGGCGGGTGCGGGATGGATGCTTAGCGGTTTGCCCGGCGTCGTTGTCGCTTTAGGCTCGCTGGCTGGCGGCATCACTACCGGCCTAACCTTAGGCGGCCCAAGCGCCATCATCGGCGGGCTGTTCGGGCTGGCCCGGGGCGGTAGCCGTATTTCGGAGGAAAACCAGGCTTACACCAGCCGCGCGAATGGGCGTGCAAATTCCCGCGAGCAGGAAGTGGCGCAGGCGCAGATCCTCAGCGCCCAGCAGGGGTATGTCCAGGGTTTCACGGAAGCACGAAATCGCATCGCCAATGAATTGCAGCAGATGCAGCAGGCTGAGATGGCACAACAGGCCCCGGCAGCGGCTCCTCCGGCTGCGCCGCAGGAACAAGCCAAGGACAAGGATGATTGCCGCGTCTGCGGGCCGCATACGAAAGATGTAGTCGCGCGCGAGGCTAAGGCGGCCGCCGCTGCAGGCCAGACAATAGGCTGATAGGAGAAATATATGGGATTTTGGAACAATTTAACCAGTAACTTTAGTGCGGGAAAAGCGGCCCGCGTGGCAAATGCCGTGGCGGACCCCAAGGCAACCATGGCGTTTCGCTGGGGCCAGGCCGGTTTGATCAAAGGCCCGCTTAAGGTATTGGGGATAGCAGGCTTGGCTGCGGCCATCGCCGGTACGGGCATTGCGCTGATAAGCAGTATGCGCAGCGAGCGCCGTTTACGCCCGGAGCCGTCGCATCCGCAGAACGATATGGGTTTCCCCCCGGCTATGATGCCGGATATGTCCTATGGTGGTATGCCGCAAACTCTGGCCGGGGTTCCGCTGGTCACCGATGGCCCGATTGCTACCCGTGAGATGATGAAACGCGGAAAGGTTGCAGGCCCCGCTCAGGCGCAGCCCGAACAATAGCGCTGAAATAGTGCTATTCTTCATTTGACAGCGCCCTTTTTCTTTGTATAGTTCACCTCCCTAATTCTAATATTGAAGGTGAAACTGTGACCAAACGTATCAATTGCAAATATAAAATCAGCCGCCGCCTGGGCGTCAGCCTGTGGGGTAGCGCCAAGGATCCGTACAACAAGCGCGGATACGCACCCGGCCAGCACGGCGCGGCCGCCAAGCGCAAGAAAACCTCCGATTACGGCACGCAGCTGCGCGAAAAGCAGAAGCTGCGCGGCTATTACGGCAACATCACCGAGCGCCAGTTCCGCAAGATCTACCACGAAGCCGCCCGCCGCAAGGGCGACACCGGCGAAAACCTGATCGGCATTTTAGAGAGCCGCCTCGACACCGTGATCTACCGCATGGGCGTGGTCGCCACCCCGTTCGCCGCCCGCCAGCTGGTCAGCCACGGCCATGTCAGCGTCAACGGCAAGAAAACCAATATCCCGAGCTTCCAGGTGGAAGAAGGCGACATCATCGAGCTGCGCGAAAAAGCCAAGCAGATGGCCGTCGTGCTGGAAATGACCCAGAATCCCGAACGCAGCGTGCCCGAGCATATCGAGTTCGATACCAAGGACCTCAAAGGCAAATTCATCCGCGTCCCCAAACTCGCGGAAGTCCCCTACCCCACCGTGATGCAGCCGAATTTCGTGATCGAGTTCTACTCGAGATAATATCTCGCAATGTCCGACGATCTACATTTAAGTGCTATGCCTAAAGTTCAGCGTCTCGTGGAGAAAGCGAGATCGGATGGGTATACGGTCATTATTTCAAAGCAGATTATTAACAACGAGCCCGGTTACTATAAGGGGCGCACGATTTTTCTTGGTGATAACTATCTAAAAGGCGAAAATCCCAAGTTTCCTGAAGACCGTATGGTTGTGGTTTTCCTGCATGAAATGGGGCATGTCAAGTTTCAGCAATCGCCTTACGAACCCAATGAGCTTAAAAGCAATAGGGCTGCTGACGAACTTGCTGCTTTCATGTATTCCCTTAATGAATCTAACCGCATGGCAGATGAAGGCGACCACGGTCCTTTGATGATGGCGGTACATTATATAACAAAAAGAGCGCAATCCGGCAGGCAACTGCCCGCTTACCAACAGGCTCTTGACACACTTATGGGCGCGCCTCTCTGGTCTGAGTCGGTTGCGCGCGTAGAGCGCCTTAAGCTGCAAGGAGTGCCTGATATTACAGAACCTCAAGGGTGGGATTGGCCTAGGATGTGATTGGTTATTTCCAGCCCGAGTAGCTGTGGTCATGCAGCCGATCGTCATCGAATTCTATGCGCGCCAACCAACCTCACGCCACAATCATCTCAATCCCATAGCGCGACAGCGCGCGGTCGCGCGTGACCAGCGTTAGTTTTTCCGCCTTTGCCTGAGCGATCAGCAGGCGGTCGAACGGGTCGCCGTGGAGGATGGGGATGTCCTTCAATACCGTGGCATGAGCGATAGTCAACGGAAGTTCCCCGAAACGGCAATCGGCAAGTTTTTCTTCCGAATCAGAGGGCATTTTGAGTTTGCCCTTGGCTTCTTTTAGAGCAATTTCCAGAAAAGATATGGCGCTTACCATAACCGTATGGGTAGGGTCGGCGATGGCAAGCCGGGCTTTGTCGGTAAGTAGCATGGGATCTTCGAGCCACCAGATCAGGACATGGGTGTCAAGCAGCAGTCTCACACCGTGCCGTCGCCGTAAAACATGGCCTCGATTTCAGGATCGGGCGCATCGAAATCATCGGCGATCCAGATTTTCCCTTTCATCTGCCCACCTTTGCGCGGTAGCAGTTGTGCCTTGTCATCTACGGCGCAGAGTTTGGCTATGGGCTTGCCGTAGCGGGCGATGATGATTTCTTCGCCGGCGGCTACCTGGTCGAGTAATTTCGATAGATGCGTCTTGGCTTCGTGGATGTTGAATTGCTGCATAGCTTATCTCCCATATATAGACTTAGTCTAGTCCACTTTTGGCCTGTTGTCAAGAAGATGCAGGCCCATGATATTTTTCGCTTTATCCCATATGGCCCCTTGACTCGCCCATAAAATACCAATAGCATCCCATTCATACCCATGACTTCCCATCCAGATATTAGTTCTCCCAACGGGGTGGTGGGTCGCGGGGTAAATCTTCAAAACTGGCGTGGCGATGCTGTTTCTCTCGACCTATCACAATCGCATCGACAAAAAAGGGCGCGTGTCCATTCCGGCGCAGTTCCGCGCCGTGCTGGCGGCGCAGCAGTCCGAAGGCATTGTCGCTTACGCCTCGCCGATCAATGCCGCCGTCGAGGCGTGCGGCATGCAGCGCATCATGAAATTCAACCAGCGGGTGGAACGGTTCGAGCCGTATTCGCCGGAGCGCGATGCGTTTTCCGCCATGCTGTATGGTGATAGCGTGCAGCTGGCGTTCGATACGGAAGGGCGCGTCCTGCTGCCGCCGCAACTGGTCGAATTCGCCAGGCTCAAAGAGCAGGTGACGATTGTCGGCAAAGGCGAAATCTTCGAGCTGTGGGAACCGGCGGCGTTTAGCGAATATATCGAGCGTGTGCGCAAGGTGGTGCGTGAAAAGCGCGCCGAACTGAAGGGAGACGTCCCATGACCGCCCATAAGCCCGTGATGCTCGACGACATGCTGGAATGGTTAGAGCCAAAGGATGATGGCATCTATATCGACGGCACCTTCGGCGCGGGCGGCTACAGCCGTGCTATCCTCAAGGCCGCCGATTGCCGCGTCTATGCCATCGACCGCGACCCGACGACGCGCGCGTTTGCGCAGCGGCTGGAGCATGAATTTCCGGGGCGCTTCGTGTGGCTGCTTGGCAATTTTTCGGATATGTGCTCGCTGGTGGCGATGCATGGCGTGCATGAGGTAGACGGCATCGCGCTCGATCTCGGCGTGTCGTCGATGCAGTTCGATCAGGCGGCGCGCGGATTTTCCTTCCGCAATGACGGGCCGCTCGACATGCGCATGTCGCAGCAGGGCCAGAGCGCGGCGGATATTGTCAATGAGGCGTCGGAGCAGGAACTGGCCGATATTTTTTATTATTACGGCGAGGAAAAAGCGGCGCGCCGCATCGCCAAGGCCATCGTGGCCGCGCGTGCCATCGCGCCGATTGTGCGCACGCACCAGCTCGCCGAAATCATCCGCGGCGCCGTCGGGGGCAAGCACCAGAAAAGCGACCCGGCGACCCGCAGCTTCCAGGGGCTGCGCATCCATATCAACCAGGAATTCGAGTGCCTCGAGAAAGGACTACAGGCGGCGGAGAATTTGCTCGCTCCCGGCGGCAGGCTCGTAGTGGTGACATTCCACTCACTCGAAGACCGACTGGTTAAACGTTTTACCCACTCCCGTTGCGGTAAGCTTGGGGAATATTCGCGTCACCTGCCTAAGCGGCAGGAGGAAGCGAATGTTCCCCATTTTTTTCTGCCCAAACCGGAGAAGCGCGTCGCATCTGACGCAGAGCTGGATGAAAACCCGCGCGCCCGCTCGGCGACCATGCGCATGATGCAGCGCGAGAAGGAGAAAGCATGAACCGGCTTTCGACCTTATTGTGGATGCTGGTGATCGTGGCCGCCGCGTTCATGGTCTATATGGCGAAATACCAGGTGCAGTCGGTCAAAACCCAGGTCGCCGATACGGCGCGCGAGCTGGAGCATGAAAAAGAAGCCCTCCATGTCGTCGCTGCCGAATGGGCCTACCTCAACCGCCCTGACCGTTTGCAGCAACTGGCGGAAAAATACCTCTCCTCCTCCGACCTGACGGTGGATCGCGTGGCCGAGATCGAAGCGATTCCTTTCCCCGCCCAGATGCAGGCCGCCGCAACGCCTGAGGACGGCATGGTCCCCGTGGCCGCCCATATCACTCCCGAAGCGGGAGAAGGCGAGTGAGCCGCAAGGTTATCGTCAAGGAAAGCACCGGGCGGCGCATCATCGAACAGGGACGCATCCGTCTGTGGTGCATCGGTTTGTTTTTCTTCCTGTGTTTTTCCAGCATCGGCGTGCGCATGGTGGAGGTGGCGGTATTCAAGCATAGCCGCACCGCGACCATCACCGTCACCGATCCCGATAACGGCGAAAAAAGCGAGGAAGTCGAACTGAAATCCTTCGAGCCGGTATTGCAGCGCGGCGATATCGTCGATCGCAACGGCGAGCTGCTCGCCACCAGCCTGATGACCGCATCGGTCTTTGCCAATCCCAAGGAAGTGCGCAACCACGAAGAGGCCGCGACCAAGCTAGCCGGTGCGTTGAAACTTGATGCCACCCGCCTGCTGGCGCAGCTAAACGGCGGCAAATCCTTCCTGTGGATCAAGCGCAACCTGACGCCCAAGGACCAGCAATTAGTCAACAGCCTCGGCATTCCCGGCCTGTATTTCCTTCCCGAAGAACGGCGCGTCTATCCCTATGGCAATGTGCTGGCGCATGTGCTGGGCTATGTCGGCGTGGATAACAAGGGCCTTGCGGGCATCGAAAAACAATATGACCAAAGGCTGCGCGATACGGCGCTCAACCGCGATCCGTTCGTGCTGTCCATCGACGCGCGGCTGCAGGCGATCATGCATGAGGAAACCAAAAAAGCAGTCGATGAATTCGAGGCTATCGGCGGCGTCGGCATCATCATGGACCTGCATAGCGGCGAGTTGCTGTCGATGGTGTCACTGCCCGATTTCGATCCGCACAAACCTTCGCTGGCTCCCGATACCGCCAAGTTCAACCGCGCATCGCTGGGCTCTTACGAGATGGGCTCAACCTTCAAGAGCTTTACCCTCGCCATGGCGATGGAATACGGTACCGCCAACATGAAAAGTAGCTTCGACGCCACCGCGCCGCTTAGGATTTCTACCTTTACCATCACCGATTCGCATCCGCTCAACCGCTGGCTGACTGTGCCGGAGATCTACGCCTATTCGTCCAATATCGGCGCGGCGCGCGTGGCGCTGGAAGTCGGTGGCAAGCGCCAGAAAATGTTCCTCGAAAAACTCGGCATGATGAAACAGGTCGATATTGACCTGCCGGAAAAAGCTAATCCCCTTTATCCTTCGGACTGGAAAGAAATAAACACGGTGACGATCGCTTATGGCCACGGTATTTCCGTATCGCCGCTGCATCTAGTGCGCGGCATTGCGGCGTTGGTGGACGGTGGTGTCTTGCCGCGCCTGACGCTGGTGAAGGACGGCAATAAAAACCATCTGGAAAAAGATCGAGTGGTTAGCGAAGCAACCTCGCGCAACATTCGCCGCCTGATGCGACTCGTTACACTGCACGGTACCGGCAGCAAGGCCGACATTGTGGGCTATCATGTTGGAGGCAAAACCGGCACGGCGGAAAAAATTGGTGCGAGCGGGACGTACGAAAAAAATGCCAAGCTGGCCTCCTTCATCGCCACTTTTCCCGTGGACGATCCGCGCTATGTCATCCTCGTCATGATCGACGAGCCCAAAGGCAATAAATCGACGCATGAATTCGCCACCGGCGGCTGGATTTCTGCGCCCGTCGTGGGCCGTGTCATCGCGCGCATGGGGCCGCTGCTGGGCATCAAGCCGGTCTATGACGCGCCGCTCGATGACGCGGAGCAATTCTGGGTCGATAACGAAAAGCATGAAGAAAAATCCAAACCGGCGGCCATGCAGGCGGTAGAAAAAAGATATCTCCATGCGGCCGCTTTCTGAGCTGATTCGGGCGTGCACTGAGACGCCCGAATATTCACCTTCAATAGAAAAACTAGCCATCAGCAGCATCGCCGTCGATTCGCGCGAAGTCATTCCCGGCAGCCTGTTCGTGGCGCTTAAAGGCGAAAAAGCCGACGGCACGAAATTTATTTCGGATACGAAACGACTTGGTGCGGTGGCTGTGCTGTGCGGGGCGGATGATGTCGTATCCGATCTCCCGGCAATCCGCGCGGCTAATCCCCGGCGGGCTTTAGCGCAAATGGCGGCGGCGTTTTACGGCGCACAGCTGGAGCATGTCGCGGCGGTCACCGGCACTGACGGCAAAACCTCCACCGCCGATTTCTTTCGCCAGTTCTGGCATGGCATGGGTAAGGGATCGGCATCCATTGGCACGCTGGGAATTATATCCGGGGCAGGGGAGGAGTTGGAAGGCGGCTCGCACACCACGCCCGGTCCTGTGCAATTGCACAAACTGCTGGCGGGTTTGCGCGAGAACGGCGTCGATTATATCGGCATGGAAGCGTCCAGCCATGGATTACACCAGCACCGGCTCGACGGGGTAAAGCTGGAAGCCGCCGCCTTCACCAATATCGCGCGCGACCATCTCGATTATCATCATACGGAAGAGGCCTATTTTGCCGCCAAGGCGCGGTTGTTCGACAGTCTCCTGCCCGAAGGCAAAACCGCCGTGCTCAATCAGGACGATGCGCGGTTTTCGCAATTACAGGCCATGTGCCAGAAGCGCAAGCACCGCATCATCGGCTTTGGTAAAAACGGCGGGGAATTTCGTGTGGAGGAGATCGTGCCCCAGCCGCATGGCCAATTGGCGAAGGTGGAATTATTCGGCAAAGCTCATGCACTGGAAGTGCCGCTGGCCGGGGCGTTTCAGGTGATGAATATTTTAGCGGCGCTTGGTCTCGTGATTGGCACGGGCGGCGATATGACGAAGGCATTGGCGGTGATTCCTCATCTCAAAGGCGTGTCGGGGCGGCTGGAGCAGGTGGCCAAACTCGCCAACGGCGCGACAATTTTTATCGATTACGCGCATACGCCGATGGCGCTGGCGAATATCCTCACCACGCTCAGGCCGCACACGCAGGGCAAGCTCCACGTCGTGTTTGGCTGCGGCGGTGACCGCGACAAGGGCAAACGCCCGCAGATGGGGTGCATCGCCAGCGAATTGGCTGATTATGTCACCGTCACCGACGATAATCCACGCAGGGAAAATGCGGCCTTGATCCGTCGCGCAGTGCTGGAAGCTGCACCGGGCGCCAAAGAGGTTGCGGATCGCGCGCAGGCTATTTATGGTGCGGTGAAACAACTGAAAGCAGACGATATATTAGTCATCGCAGGCAAGGGACATGAGAAAACGCAGATCATGGGCAATCAAACCATCCCGTTTGACGATGCGCAGGTAGCGCGCGTGGCGGCAAAAACGGTGCAAACGTAATGTTATGGACGAGTGAGACGGCCGCGAAGGCTACCGGCGGAAAAGCCCAGGGAAGCTGGCAGGCGGCGCGCGTCGAGATCGACAGCCGCCGTGTTCGCCCGGGCGATCTGTTCGTGGCGATTAAAGGCGAGCGTTTCGATGGGCATGATTATGTCGCCGATGCTTTTGCCAATGGCGCGGTGGCGGCCATTATCTCCTCCTCCAATAGGGGGGAGGCCGGGAGGGGGGCGCCACACGGTAGGACAGAGCAAGCCAGCCCCCCTCCTAACCTCCCCCCTATTGGAGGAGGAAAATTGTTGGTGGTGGATGACACTTTTAAGGCGCTCGAAGCCTTGGGTCGTGCGGGCAGGCAGCGTTCGCGCGCCAAAGTAATCGGCATCACCGGCAGCGTCGGCAAGACCAGCGCCAAGGAAATGCTGCGCATCGCGCTTGCGGCGCATGGCAGCGTGTTCGCGGGCGCGGGAAATTTCAACAACCATATCGGCACGCCGCTGAATCTTGCCAACCTGCCGCCGGAGGTGGATTTCGCGGTGTTCGAGATGGGCATGAACCATGCGGGGGAAATCGCGCAACTGACGCGCCAGGTCATGCCGCACATCGTGGTCATTACCAATGTCGAGGCGGTGCATATGGAGTTTTTCCCCTCCGTGGAAGCCATTGCACAGGCCAAGTCAGAAATTTTCGAGGGCGTGACGGTGGACGGCGTGGCGGTGCTCAACCGAGACAGTGTGCACTATGCGCTGATGGAAAAACGCGCGCGCGCCTGCGGCATAAAACACCTTGTGACCTTCGGCGCGCATGAAGATGCCGACTGCCGCCTCATGGACTATGGCATCGGTGGCGGCGGGTCGCATATCGTCGCTGAAATTCACGGCAAGGTCTTGCATTATACGCTCGCCGCCATCGGTAAACATTGGGCACTCGCATCGCTGCTGACGCTGGCGGTGACGCATGCGCTGGAATTGAGTGACACAAAGACCGCCACCGCACTGGAAGCGTTCGGGGAACTGGACGGGCGCGGGAAAGTCATATCGCTTTCCGTGCATGGCGGCGAAGTTTTGCTCATCGACGACAGCTATAACGCCAGTCCGGCGGCCATGCGCGCGGCATTTATCAAAACGGCGGAAGTATGGGAAAATACGGGCGGTACGGGACGGCGCATCGCCGCGCTGGGCGATATGCTGGAGCTGGGGCCGCAAGGCCCTGCCTTGCATCGTGCGCTGGCGGAGGATATTAAAGGTGCGGGCTTTGACAGTGTTTTTACTGCGGGGGCTTTGATGCAGTACCTGCATGATGCGTTGCGCGCCCCGCTGGCGGCGGTGCATGTGGCAAAATCCATGGAATTGCTGCCGCTGTTGCGCGCCGAATTGAAGCCGGGCGACATACTGTTGGTCAAAGGTTCGCACGGCAGCCGCATCTATGAGCTTGCCAAAGCACTGCAAGACGTGAAATCATCCGCCGCAGAGGAAACGCGCAATGTTATATAACCTGCTGGCTCCGCTGGCGAAGCAATACGATATCTTAAATCTGTTCCGCTACCTGACCTTTAGGAGCGGTGGGGCGGTGTTCACGGCGCTGATCCTCAGCTTTATCATCGGCCCGAAAATCATCCGTTGGCTCAAATCCAAGCAGGCGGAAGGCCAGCCCATCCGCCTCGACGGCCCGGAATCGCACCTCGTCACCAAGAAAGGCACACCGACCATGGGCGGGTCGATGATCCTGCTGGCGGTAAGCATCTCGACGTTGCTCTGGGCGGACCTGACCAACGTCTATGTATGGATCGTGCTGCTGGTCACGCTGGCATTCGGGTTCATCGGTTTCATCGACGATTTCCTGAAGCTTACCAAGCGCAACAGCAAGGGCCTGTCGTCGCGGCGCAAGCTTGTCGCGCAGGCGATGATTTCCATCGTGGCCGCGCTGGCCATTCAATATGTCGCGCCACCCGCACTGGCCGGGCAGATCGCCGTGCCGTTCTTCAAGCATATCCTCATCGATGCCGGGATTCTCTATTTCCCCTTCGTCATGATCGTGATGATCGGCGCGTCCAACGCGGTGAATCTCACCGACGGGCTGGACGGCCTCGCCATCGTGCCGATCATGATCGTGGCCGGCTGCTTTGCGCTGATCGCCTATCTCGTCGGCAACCACGTTTTCGCCGATTACCTGCAGGTGCATTATGTGCCGGGTGCGGGTGAGCTGGCAGTGTTCTGCTCGGCGTTGGTTGGGGCGAGCCTCGGATTTTTGTGGTTCAACGCGCCACCCGCGCAGGTGTTTATGGGCGATACGGGTAGCCTCGCGTTTGGCGGATCGCTTGGCGCTATCAGCGTCGTCACGCGGCATGAATTCGTGCTCGCCATCATCGGCGGATTATTTGTCGTCGAGGCGGTGTCGGTGATCATCCAGGTTGCCTCCTACAAGATGACCGGCAAACGTATCTTCCGGATGGCGCCGATCCATCACCATTTCGAAAAACTCGGCTGGAAAGAGCCGACCATCGTCATCCGTTTCTGGATCGTCGCCTGCATTTTCGCCCTGCTCGGGCTCGCGACGCTGAAGTTGCGCTGACATGATTACGGTCACGGAATATTCCGGGCAGAAAGTCGGCGTGTTCGGCCTGGGCAAGGCGGGCAAGGCGGCGGTTGCTGCGCTGCGCGCAGGCGGTGCGCAGGTGTTTGCATGGGACGATAAATATTCCCCCTCCCCCCTCGTGGGGGAGGGGGGGAACCCTCCGTATACTCAGAGTTCGTTGATAGTCCCCCCCCTTCCTAACCCTCCCCCACAGGGGGGGAGGGGACTTTCTTATGTAGCCATGGCCGACTGGCCCTGGGCCGAACTTAAAGTGCTGATCCTCAGCCCCGGCGTGCCACTGACGCATCCCAAGCCGCATCCGGTGGTGGAGCTGGCGCGCACGCATGGCTGTCCGGTGATCGGCGATATTGAGTTGCTGTACCGCGCGCAGCCGCAGGCGCGCTATATCGGTATTACCGGCACCAACGGCAAATCGACTACGACGACCCTGATCGGGCACATACTTAAAACCGCAGGTCTCCCCTGCGAAATCGGCGGCAATCTCGGTACGCCTGCGCTGGAGCTGGCGCCGTTGGGAAGCGAAGGGACCTATGTGCTGGAAACCTCATCATACCAGCTCGACCTGCTGGAGCGTACGCGTTTCAATATTGGTTTGTTTCTCAATGTCACGCCCGACCATCTCGACCGCCACGGCTCGATGGAAGGCTATGTCGCCGCCAAGATGCATATGTTCAAAAATCAACAGCCGGGGGATGTTGCCGTCATCGCCGTCGATGACCCGTATACGCGCGCCGTGGCCGATGATATTGCGCAGGAAGGCAGGCAGCGTGTGGTGGAAGTATCGGCACAAACGGCCTTAGCGTATGGCGTCTATGTGGAGAACGGCATACTGCATGACCGGCTGGGCGAGAAGCCGCATGACTATGATCTGCGCGGCATCGCCACGCTGACCGGGCGGCATAACTGGCAGAACGCCGCCAGCGCCTATACGGTGGCGCGCAGCTGCGATATCGCGCCGGATGTCATTTATACGGCCATGCGCAGCTTCGCGGGGCTGCGCCACCGTTTGCAACTGGTTGCAACCATTAACGGCGTGCGCTTTATCAACGACAGCAAGGCGACCAACGCCGACGCCACTTCCAACGCCTTAGCGCCTTTCGAGACGATTTACTGGATCGCGGGCGGTAAGCCGAAAGCGGGAGGGATTTCTTCCCTCTCCTACTATTTCCCCAAAATCGCTCATGCGTTTTTAATCGGCGAAGCGGAAGAAGAATTTGCACAGACGCTGGAAGGGCAGGTATCCTATACGCGCTGTGGTACACTTGCAGAAGCGGTGAAACAGGCAGCATCGCAAGCTTTTTCAGACAGAAAAAAAGACACCGTGGTGCTACTCTCACCCGCCTGCGCCTCGTTCGACCAGTGGAAAAATTTTGAGCAGCGCGGCGATGCGTTTTGCGAGATGGTGGAAACGTTACAGGCTTCAAAGAAGGAGGCCTATGCGTCTTGACCGTACCAACACAGGTGTTTTGGGCCGCTGGTGGTGGACGGTGGATCGGCTGAATTTATTCGCGCTGATTGTGCTGGTGGGGGTGGGATTAATTCTGGTGATGGCGGGCAGCCCACCGGTGGCTAAGCGGCTCGACCTGCCGCCGTTTTATTTCGTGCACCGGCATGAGGTATTTTTATTATTGGGCGTATGCGTCATGCTGGTGGTATCGATGCTGCCGGCGGTGGCGATCCGCCGCCTCGCGGTGCTGGGGTTCTGCGTAAGCCTGGGGCTGATGGCGCTGGTGCCGTTTTTTGGAGTGCAGACCAAGGGTGCGCATCGCTGGGTCGATATCATGGGGATTTCCATCCAGCCGTCGGAATTCATGAAGCCGTGCTTCGCCGTGGTGATGGCGTGGGTATGCGCCGAAAACCATCGTCGCGTCGCGTTTCCCGGCTACCGCATCGCCATTGGGCTGTATCTGCTGGTGGCCGCGCTGCTGCTCATCCAGCCCGATATCGGCATGACGCTGACGGTGACGGTGATGTGGGCGATCCAGCTTTTCCTCGCGGGGCTGCCGTTCGTATGGGTGTTTATCATGGTGGTCATGGGCATCGCCGGACTGTTCGGCGCCTATCACGTATTTCCGCACGTCGCCAAGCGCATCAACAGTTTCCTCGACCCGTCGGCGGGCGATAACTACCAGATCAGCCGTTCGCTGGAAGCCTTCCGCAACGGCGGGTTGCTCGGGCGCGGGCCGGGCGAAGGCGAGATCAAGCAATTCCTGCCCGATTCGCATACCGATTTTATTTTCGCCGTGGCCGGTGAGGAATTCGGCGTCATCGCCTGCCTGATTATCGTCGGGCTGTTCGCTTTCATCGTGTTGCGGGGATTGACACGTGTGCGGCATGAAAACGATTTATTCGTCGTGTTGGCGGTGGCGGGCGTGCTGACGCAGTTCGGCATCCAGTCAATTATCAACATGGGCGTGGCAGTGAACCTGTTCCCCGCTAAGGGCATGACGCTGCCTTTCCTCAGCTACGGCGGCTCGTCGGTAGTGGCCATCGCGCTGGGCATGGGCATCATGCTGGCCCTGACGCGGCGCAAATACGGGCAGCAGAAATAATGGAATCCTATGCCGATATCGTAGGCTATATCGGGGTGTTATGCTTCCTGGTAGCCTATGGCCTCCTGCAGAAGGAAAAGCTGGCGCATAACGACGCGATCTATCTCGTGCTCAATTTCCTGGGGTCGTTGCTGGTGCTTTTTTCCCTGTGGTTTCATTGGAATACGCCAGCGTTTCTGCTTGAAACCGCGTGGGCATTGATTAGTATGTACGGCATTTGCAAGTACATGCTAAGGCGATGATGGATCACAAGGCGCAACAACCGATCATACTGGCGGCGGGCGGCACGGGCGGGCATATTTTCCCGGCGGAGGCGCTGGCTGAGACCTTGCTGGCCATGGGCGAGCGCGTGATACTGGTGACCGACCGCCGCTTTGCGCAGATCAAAACCGGGGCGCTGGTCAAGGTCGAGAAACGCACTATCCGCGCCGGAACCATCGGTGGCGGGCTACATCGTAAACTCTGGGGCGCTGGCGTGCTGGCGCTGGGCATTGTGCAGGTGCGCGGCTTGCTGAAACAACTTAAACCTAAAGTGGTGGTGGGTTTTGGCGGCTATCCCTCGTTTCCCACGGTATTCTCCGCCTCCAGCCTAGGCATCCCCACCGTTATCCATGAGCAAAATTCCGTGCTCGGACGCGCCAACCGGCTGCTGGCCCCGCGCGCCGGGTACATTGCTGTCTCTTTTCCCCGCACATTGATGCTGGAGGAAAAAGACCAAAGCCGCGCATCACTGACCGGCAATCCTGTGCGCACCAGCGTGCGCGCGCTTAAGGATGTGCCCTATCCCAGCATTCCGCAGGATGGAAAAATGCACATCGTCGTCACCGGCGGTAGCCAGGGTGCATCTATCTTTAGCCAGGTCGTACCGGCGGCGGTGGCCGCACTCCCACCCGCATTGCGCTCCCGCGTGCGCATCGACCAGCAATGCCGCGAAGCCGATCTGGACACCACCCGCAGCACCTACCGGCAGATGGGTATTGACGCCGATCTCGCCACATTTTTCGTCGATCTTCCCGCGCGGCTGGCTTCGTGCCATCTGGTCATTGCGCGTGCCGGGGCGTCTACCGTGTGTGAACTGGCAGTGGCGGGTCGTCCTGGGATATTGGTTCCGCTGCCCACGGCGATGGACAATCACCAGTATTATAATGCCAATGCGTTTGAAGATGTCGGCGGCGGCTGGGTGATGAC
>Ga0207120_1105_pt3 | contig 16803 bp, 8 predicted proteins | sample Alteio_BWMinHeat_40_FD_153509 | JGI IMG/M metagenome (GOLD analysis project Ga0207120, IMG submission 153509) | Enriched cells from forest soil in Barre Woods Harvard Forest LTER site, Petersham, Massachusetts, United States -... | ecosystem: Environmental > Terrestrial > Soil > Temperate forest >...
TGTGATGCCCCAAAAACCCTTCAACAATCGTGGCAGTTTTATTGGTTACATTATTATTAGACTCACTACTGTCCGTTTTGCTCACCAACGAGCTCTTTCGTAACATAGCAAGCCTCCTAAGAGTTTTGAAACGGACACCAAATCAAATTCAGTCAACGAAAACATAGTATAATTAGTACCATTAGTAAGATCAATAAAAAGCATGACAGAGCTGATAAATATCATCGAATATACTGTTGGAAATCCACCATTTCTATTAATTCTTAATACCATATCGCTAACCCTCAAGGCATACCTCCTTGGTAATCTTTTTGCAAAAGGGCTGCAAGCAACAAGTGCAAAGAAAGCTTTCGTTTTTTTAGCGATTGTTTTAGTAAGTTCTATGGCAACAGATATAACATGGATCATTTCACTTGCTCGATCAATGTGGTTTCCAAATACAGACTACCGCCCATATCTTTTTGTAGTAAGAATCGCATGGGGGTTTTCTGTAATCCAGTATCAATCACTAGCCTTATTTTTGGAAAATCTCACAGAACACTCTTTCAAACTTAATCTACGACAAAGAATGTCTGTAATAATTAGTACACTGTTTTTTTCATTCGCTGTAGCACTCGCAATTTTTAACTTTAATTGTTTCTCAGCATCTGAACGTCCTAATCTTGAGTTCATGATAAGAAATATTGAGATGTATTATGAGCTTTTCTTTCTTATGGCACCAAGTATAGCTATAACGCTATGGAAAATTCGCTCTAACGCTGTACCAAAAATTCTCAAAAAAACAATTGAAAGTTATTATTCCTGCTTTTATCATTCCCGTTTGGTTATGTGACATATCACAATTTTTCCCTCTCGTTTTTGCATCAGACTGGATCTCAAATAGCTACAGCGCTGTTGGTATCTCAACCATGCTTCTCACTTTTGCCATGTACTACTGTGCTCGCCGCGTCATTGCATTCAGATTTCTTAACTTCAGCAGCCACGTGCAATCGATCGGCAGCTTCAGTTTTATCGACGGTTTTAAAGATGTCCTTGAACAGCTCAGCCATGCAACAAGCGCTGCAGAATTAGGCCATATAACACAAACATTGTTTAAACAAGCGTTTGGTGTGCCGCTTAACAAAACAACGCTGTACGTTCGCAAAACGGACAGTAGTGAGTCTAATAATAATGTAACCAATAAAACTGCCACGATTGTTGAAGGGTTTTTGGGGCATCACAATGAATCAACGTGTGAGCAGATCAGCAACCTCAAAATAATCATTTACGATGAGATTGCCTTCAGCAACTTCTATGACAAAACTGACAATAATCAGGCGATTTTACAGTTTCTCGAAACGCTTAATGCCGACATTTTTTTACCGATCTACGAGAAAAATCATATGATCGGTTATATCATTGTTGAACGGTACGCACAGCCTGACAAATTTTATGGCGATGTTGAACGGGATGAAATGCTTGTGTTTGCCAGCTACTTGGGCAACATTATTAATTTGCTACAAAGCCGAAACTTGAAAGTACTCCTTCACCAAGAAAAAGAACTACGCGAAGAAGTGTACCGCAAACATCAAGAAATCAATCAGTACAAAGAAAGTATCCGTTCATTTTTGCGCAACACACAGCAAAAAGAAATTGGTATTATTTTTTATAAAAATCGCAATTTTGTATTTGGCAACAAGGCAGCAAAAGATCTAGTGCTCATCAACATCAATACCCAGCAGGGCCACCCGTTAACCAAAACATTCAAACACATTGCCCGCCAGGTTGAAGATTATAAATTGCCACAATCATGCATCGCAAACGATGGCACCGGTAACAAACTCGTACTGTCTGGCGTGCCAAGTCTTGAGCACAACAACGTCATCATCACCGTGTATCGCCCTGAAATTTCAGATGTTATCAAAAAACAAATTGATCTGTTAAAAGACCCAACACAATGGGATTACCTGTTGTATCTTGAAACAACCAAGTCAGGCAAACTTATCAACCAACTCATTCCCGGATCTGGCGAAACATTACTTAACTTTAAAATTAATTTGCTCAAAACAGCACTGAGCAACAAAGCAATTTTGCTGCAAATGCCTGACGAAGATTTGATACCGACGGTGGAAATTGTGCACCACATCAGTTTGCGTGAAACACTTCATGTATTGAAACTTCAAGGACATGCAAAAAACCAAGAAATCGCCATCAAGCTTTTTGGTATTAATCCTTTGTTTGGCATCCCGGTTGAAGGCAAACCGCTGCTCGAGCAACTTGATGAAACCGGCACGCTGTTCATTCAAAATATCCATTTACTTGATATGGATACCCAAGAATATTTGGCAGAATTCCTGCAATATGGTCTTTATCGTGTTTTTAAAAGCGATCAACGCAAACCAAGCACGGCACGCATTATTTGCTCAACCAATCAAAATTTAGCAACGCTTGTGCATGAAGGCACCTTCTCCAAAGCATTGTTTGCCGACCTTAAGCAAACATCATTATGCATGCCATCATTGCTTACGCTTCCCGAACATGAACTCAGTGAACTGGCTGATGGCCTAACTGAGCAAGCGATACAAACAGATGATTTTAAAAATCTCTTAGAATTGACTGACAAAGAAAAAAGCTCACTCGCACACAAACGCCCCGTGAGTTTGCATGAACTACGCGATAAAATTCAGTATCTGCTTACCAAAAAATCAAAAGACAATCACGTCTACAATGAAACGCAGTTTGACCCTGCGTACCAACTTTCTGACCCACAACTTATTGAAGCAGCCCGCCTTGGCCGCCATTCGCTGCGAGATCCACGCCTTATGGCCATGCTGTGGAACAAGTTCAAATGCCAAAGCAAAATTGCTTCGTTCTTAGGCGTTAATCGCTCATCAGTCAGCCGCCGCTGCAAGGATTACAATTTGTTGTAGAATTTGCGTGCCCCATGCTATGCTCCGCACCAATTATGAGTTGTACATAATCATGTAAGGAGTTTGTATGGCCTCGTCATTGCGCATTGTACCATTTCTACTCAGTTGTATGTCCATCACACTAACTGCAGGTGATCGTGACAAAAAGCAACAAGTACATAATAAAGAATCTGAGCACGCAGCATTTAATGTCTTTCAAGAAAAAACTATCTATTGTCCGTTACCTAATGATGATGGTGGCGTTATCACATTTGGCAGTTTGGTTTTTCTTAAGCATCGCAACAATCCCTTACGCCTTTTTGGACGTGTACGTGAATGTGACTCAATCAAGACAGTCACTATTTCAGATGATGGTGACACACTAGCTGTTGGCACCAAAGGCGGACTACGTTATGTATGGAACCAACACGGCACTCTTATGTTGAGCGATACTAGCCCTGCATCGCTCCACCCTGTCCATAGCATGGCTCTCTCACGTGATGGGTATAAACTTGCTACAGTTTTTACTGATGGCCTAGTCAGAATATTCGACTTCAAAAAATATGTTGAAGCTCACATTTTTAAAAGTTTCATACATGAACCCCATCATTGTATATTTGTAAACAAAAGCACCACGTTGAAGATCGCAAACAATATCGACACTGAAGTATGGGATCTTACCGTATCAAGATTGGCCAAACGTGAAGGTCTTGGAAAAAAAGCAGTAGTTCTTACAGACCGTGAGCAAAAACAGCATAAAAAACTTCTGACAGAATTGCTCTCGATAACGATGGTCGTCGATAAAGATGTATCGTTACGTCATGATACTGGTTTAGGAAAAGCACCGCACCACAATGCACGTGATTAATCTGTGCATTCTTGAGTATACTAGTGCACATGAAAACTTCTTAACCCATAGTACTCGGGAGAACCGCCATGCTACCTCCTGCGTTTAAAGAACAATGCAACGATTTTCTTACCTATCTTGAAGTCGAAAAACGCCTTGCCGACAACACACAACGGGCGTATGCGAGTGATTTAAAACAGTTCATCACCTTTTGGGAATCACTCACTGCCGATGAGCAACAACATCTTGCACTACGCCAAGTCATCGAACGGTATTTGGTCAGTCTTTTTTATAAAAAAATGGATAAAAGTTCGATTGCTCGTAAATTTTCTTGTTTTAAATCGCTTGAACGATTTTTGCGCACACGCGGCATTGTACTTGATCTTAAACTTACCCGTCCCCGCATTGAAAAAAAATTGCCCGTCTATTTAAGCATTGATGAAGTTTTTCATCTCCTTGATACCGTGAAAGACAGTGAATTGCCAACACGACGGCCCATACGTGACAAAGCACTGTTTGAGTTGATGTACGCAACGGGCATGCGCTGTTCTGAAGTGGTAGGCATTCAATTTAAAAATCTCGATCTTGAGAACAAATCAATTCGCATCATTGGTAAAGGACGCAAAGAGCGGATCGTTTTGTTTGGCGAAAAGGCAAAACAAAAATTGCTCGCCTACTTAGAACATGAACGTCCACAAGCACACCATCGTGATGAGATGGTATTTGTAAATCACCGCGGCACACCACTCACAAGCCGATCAGTCCAGCGCATATTTGAAATGTTCCGTGGATTTCTGAAAACAGGACGCAACTTAACCCCACACAAAATACGCCACTCATTTGCCACGCACATGCTCAATCAAGGCGTTGATTTACGCGTTGTGCAAGAACTCCTTGGCCACAAAACTTTAGCGAGCACCGAAAAATATACCCACGTATCACTTGATGATCTTGCGCGCATGTGCGACGCTATTCACCCGATTAATAAAGTCATGAAAAAAAAACAAGGTACGTAGGTGTCGTTTCACAGTGTAAACATTACCGGCGCACGTAAAATTAAATACCTGCAAGTTGGTTTGCTCGTCATGAGTACGCTCATTATTGCACGACTATTTCATTTACAAGTTAATCTTGCGCCAGGGTTGCATACACGCGGACAGAAAAATTTTCTACGCCTGACCACCATAACACCAGCACGCGGTAACATTCTTGATGTGCATGGCAAATTGCTCGCAACCAACCGCCCGGTCAGTAATGTATGTTGGGTTGGTACCGGCAAGCGACATAGTCACGAACAAATTATGGCCAAGCTGCAACAGCTCGAGCCGATTCTCGGCATGCCACTCTACACGGATGACACACAGCTTGAATCTATTGTCCTTGCTGAACGGCGCTATGGTACATCTCCTCTTGCCTATGACCTCACGTTTGAGCAGCTCAGTAAAATTGAAGAATTGTTTCCTAATGACCCGAATATCCGTATTGTAAATAGTTTTAAACGCTTTTATCCGCACGGATCATTTGCCTGTCACTTGTTAGGTTATCTTGGTCGCCTTGATGTTGACATTGCAGGCCGCATGGGCCTTGAACAAGCATTTGAAACGACGTTGCGTGGTCAGCCTGGTTCTGCACTCAAAACCATCGATTCATTGGGAAAAAATTTAGCTGAAGTTGAATTACGCCGCGCGTTAACCGGGCAAGACATTCACACCACTATCGACATTGATCTGCAAACTATTTCTGAAGAGATTTTTCCTGAAGGTGAATCGGGAACGATTATCGTCATGGATGCACGAGATGGTGCACTGCGCGCGTTAGTATCGCGACCATCATTTGATCCGGCAATTTTCCTTGACCCAATTCTTGCCGATGAGTGGAAAGCATTGCAAGAAAACCGGCCCTTTTTAAATCGTGCATTCAATGCTTGCTACCCGCCAGGATCGATATTCAAACTTATTAGCGTTAGCGCAGCACTTGAGCACGGCATCATAAAGCAAGATTCAACATGGTATTGCGGTGGTAACACCTTATTTCGCGGTCGCAAATATTGGTGTAGCCAACGGCATGGCCATGGCGAACTGTCAACCTGCCAAGCAGTCGCTCTTTCATGTAACATTTTATTTTTCGAAATTGGTAAACGTATCGATATTAATCTTCTTGCTACCTATGCACACATTTTTGGCCTCGGCACAAAAACTGAACTCCCTTTTTCAGAAAAAGAAGGACTTATTCCCAACCGTGCTTGGAAACGAGCAGTCAAAGGTGAACGGTGGTGGCAAGGCGAAACATTGTCTGCTGCCATTGGCCAAAGTTTTTTGTTGGTAACGCCTATTCAAGTTGCACGTATGATTGCCAGCATCTTTACCGGTTATTTAGTCAAACCACGCTTACTTGATCAAGACCCGATCATCACAACGCCACTGACCCTCAAATCAAGCACCATAGATTTCTTACAACAATCAATGAAATCAGTGGTAACGCTTGGTACCGGCCGACGCATCAATACCGTGAAAGATATTGTTGTGCATGCAAAGACCAGTACCGCACAAACAAGTACCTTAGAAATGCGTGATTTGGGAAAATCGTACATGGAGCATGGGTGGTTTGTAGCCCATGTTCATTACAAAGAACATCGTCCGCTGGTGATAGTCATATTAGTAGAAAATGCCGGTTCATCAAGTGTTGCAACATCAATAGCAAAAAGTTTTCTGCAAAAATATAAGCATCATTTCGATACTGAAGTTCAGGTACATACTTCGTAAACAATAAGGAGTCCCTTATATGTCACCTACCCGACGTCGTTTCACTACCTACATTATCATTGCCGCTGTCATCGGAACCCTTGGTCTTGCAAGCTGCGAACGAACCAAAACCTATCGAAAGAAAGCTATGAAACATCAACTCGCTGTCGGCGACATGGCGCCTGATTTTTCACTCCGTGATGACAATAACACCATGCGAAAATTGTCAGATATGCGTGGCCACAAAGTTGCACTGTATTTTTATCCAAAAGATCAAACACCTGGCTGCACCGCACAGGCATGCAGTATTCGTGACGCACTCGGTGCTCTTACTAACGAAGGCATTACCGTCTGGGGCATCAGTTATGACTCAGTAGCATCACACCAGAAATTTAGAGAAAAATATCACCTCACCTTCCCACTCTTGAGTGATAGTTCCAAAAAAGTAGCCGGTTTGTATGGCGTTAAAGGGTTGCTACTTGCACAGCGCGTCACTTTCTTGGTTGATGAAGACGGCATCATTGTTGGTATTATTCGCGACATCGATGTTGCCAATCATGCCGACCAGATACATGAGGGATTTGCCGCTGCAGCGCGTAGATCTTGACCACCGTATTGTCATCCCTGCGACTTGTCCTTCGTCCGCGTCCGCCATAGCTTGCCGAGCCGGACTGTGTCCCGCCGAAGTTTTACCTGTCCTTCGAAGTCTTGACGAAGGAGGAACGTAGGCGGAAGGCCCGGATAAGCGACGGCTGGAAGCCTTTGCCTGCGCTTCGTAGCCTTGGCGAAGGAGTGCGAAGCAGGAAAGCAGAAATCCAGGATTTATTATAGAGTCAATCCATTAATAAAATTTAGGAACCGTGTATGAAGCAAAGAATAATTTTTTTCTTACTGAGCAGTGTAGTTCTGCAAAGCAATGCTGCACAAGCAGTTACACCGAAACCTGTCACTCAACAAGGCGCATCGGTAGCAGGAGGTATTCCAGCAGCCCCTCCACTTCCTCCTATGCCATCAACGGTGGGTTCACGACGTAAACCTGCTCAACCAGAACGTCCCGAAGGAGAAAAAAAGCGTGGTGAGGCTCTCAAACTTGGTGAACTACGCAGTGGCATCATGATAACACCAAGGACGATTAACAGAGAAAATGCTTTTATTCCCTGTCCACCACGCGGTCTAGCAATTCTTCTTGATGATAGTGAGAAAAAATTATCTGGTCCTACGACTAACAAACTACAAAGTACTTTATATTGTAAATTTCCTGTGCTTGTTTCTGCATCGCTCATGAAAAATATTTTTGATCGTCCTACCAATGAGCATGTAGCGCAAGATAAAGAAGCTATCACAAAAGAAATCAAAGCTAATAATGGTCCCTTAAGGGCAAACTCATATGTGCGTGATAATCTCGCAAATGACATGGTTCGCGAGTCATTCAAAGCTGATGAATGGGTTATACATAAAGTTGGTCCATCATTAATGCTTTTGGTACCACAAGAAATGATACGCAACCTTGGGTTTACTCTCGAAGATGCTAGACATACAACGTCAAGCCCTGAACTTACTGCTCTTGAATGGAAGCTTGGTCTTAAGATAAATCACATGGGCGAATCGCTGGATGAGAAGACTCTATCTTCATTCTTAAAATCGTATCAAGAACCCAACACTCGTGATTATTTCATTAATGTCTTAGTGAAACCTGAGTACCAAATCGAGCATAAGAGACTACTTGCCGCTGTTATATCAGCAAAAACAGAGCCGGAAAAAAAGGTTGCCCAGGATATGGTACAGGAATACGCTCGCACAGGTAGTAGTGGTATTTTTGTAACGAATGCAGAATACGCAACTCATACTCCAGCTGCACAAGAACAACAACCACAGTGGACACTTCTTCTTGCTGGTCATGGTAACCTGGTATTTTCTATCGCTTTTTTACCAATCGCTGATTTTAAAACAACAATCGATTTCTTTGAAAAGAATATTACAACACAATTTCTTTTTGTTGATTCATGTTATGCGGGAGGAACCAATGCCTCCTTGGCATATAAAAATATTGATGAACAAGAACCGAAGTCTTTACCATTTCCAGTAGCAATGCTTGCATCATATGATACAGAAACAGTGGGATATGCTTTTCATTTTATTCTCAATAACACTACAGTACTTTTAAAGCCATCTACCAATTTCTGTGCCCTTTCTACCATCATTGATAACCCGAAATCAACATACAAGAATGATCCTTATGATGTTGCTCTTATCATGCAGTCATTGTTGCCCTCATTGTATCAGCTAGATCCCGATCTTCCTTCTTCTGCAATTGAAAAGAACTTTCCTCAAGTACGACCAGCAAAAAGAGATACCTTTATTCCTCTTTTTCCAGGTATTGAAATTGGACATGTCATGACAGAAACACGTACCAAGTCACTGAATGTTGTTGAAGCAATTAAGAAAAAAGGTGCACAGTGGCATATACTTTACGTGATCTTGCAAGCAGAAGCATCAAAAATAGGCATACTAGCAAAACAAGATATACCGTTTCCTTTAATTATTAACAAATATGGTCAGCAGCAATGGCTGCCCGTTATCTTATCATCTGCCCCTGGAGGAGCGTATGCAGTAGTACATCGCATTAAAGAATGTAGGACTGATACGTATCATCAAAAGATTATTCAAGATTATATTGACCCTCAGTATGGATTACGTCGAATTTTTTGGATTGATAAACTTATAGCATCAGATGGCATATATACTAATGTGATTATGGACGTCACAGGTAGGGAGAATATAAAAGCATATATAACGGAAAGTAATGGTAATAAAGCGGTATATACAACAACTATTGTACTTGGTGAAACTCCTACCCCTGTTTCTTCTGATTATACAACGACTTATCAACAACTATGGGATGCTACAACCGCATCTGAAATACAAAAAATCCTTACATTAGATCCACAAAAAGAATTAATTGCAGCAACTAAGTCAGGAAACATTGCGCAAGCAGCACATGCACTTACCATGGGAGCTGATCCTCATGGTGTAGTTGAGGATGTCGGTATGAATCTGCCATTTTTGCATTTTATTGCACACTCCTTTGGTAATATAAAAAATAAAACTGAAATTGCTCAATTGCTTATTACGGCGGTCAAAAAGCAAACAGAAGCACACGTGGAAGCAATGGAAAAAGCAGAAGAAGAAAAATATAGCGTAGCAGGAGAAACAAAAGAAGAGAAAGCAAAAAGATATGTTGCAAAGATAACAAAGATAGAACAAGCGGGAGCAAAAGCGGTACAAGCATATGTCGAGCAAGTTTATGATAATAAAACACCATTGGTAATGGCTGTTCAAGATAGCAATGATGCCCTTATACGCGTATTGCTTGCTAATAAGGCATCAATTGATAGAATCGATAACGGTAACACAGCGCTTGAAAGGGCAATATGGTATAAAAATAAAGAAATTATACTCTTATTGCTTAATGCAGGTGCCGATGCTACTAAAGGCCTTGCATACGCACAGCTGTACGCTTTTATGTATCCTACACTATATTATGGACCTACTGTAAAACTTATTCAAAAGTGGATGGCAGATAAGAAAGAACAGGCAGCGCAATCTTCGTAGCAGGACCACGTCCACCTGCAGAACCAAAGCCAGTTCAGCAACCAACAGTAAAATAGATGTGCACCGCACAAGAAATTAGTCTTAAAGAAAGCGCCCCGAGACATTCGAGGCGCTTTCTTTTGTACTTTTTACTTGAGCAACCAGTTACTTAGCTTTTTCAGTTGCAGCAACTTTTTTAGCAAGTCTGCTCACTTTACGGGAAGCAGTGTTGCTGTGGATCAACCCTTTGCCTTTAGCACGGGCAATTCAGGATATGCTTGCATGCACGATAGTTGGCTAACTATAATTTCATCGCATCATTAATGAAACCAAAGGAGTTTGTATGAAGCAAAGAATAATTTTTTTCGTATTGAGCAGTGTAGTTCTGCACAATAACGCCGCACAATTAACACCACAACAAGAATGGAAAAAACGTCGAGAAGAAAAAGCACGTCAAGCTGCTGCACAAGTAGTTATGCGGCAATCTCCTGTGCAAACACAAGGACCTCGACCACCAGCCCTACTACGCCAAGGCTTCGAAGGGCAGGCCCAACCAAGACCTTCTGGTGTACAACCGCAACAACGAGGTCCTCAACAAGGCGCATCAGTAACAGGAGGTATTCCCGTAGCTCCTCCGCTTGCTCCGCTGCCACCAATAGGGTTAAGTCCTCGTGAAAGAGCAGAAATTCAACAACGAAGGGCCCTAGAACAAAAAAGATATGCCACGGAATATGCATTTGAACACGAAAAATTTGAATCTGAGCGTAAATTTGAAAGAGCAGGATGGGCATTACCCAAAAGTGGCATCATGGTATTGCCAAAAGGCGCAGCACAAAATGTAGGAGGCCAGGAAAAATTTGTTTCATATCCAACGCAAGGGCTTGTGATTCTTCTTGATGATGATGAATGTGAAACATTAGTGAAAACAGGAACTCCTAATTTTGGCGCTGTAACAATGCAAACGTGGTCGGCATTGTTACAACAAGTCCCTATGCTAGTTTCAACATCACTACTCAAAAATATTTTTACCAGCCCTCATGGTAATCCGCCAATGAACCTCAAAAATGCACCGCTTAAAGAACAAAAGTTAGGAGCCAATGATTTGGTACGTAGATCATTTAAACCCGATGAGTGGATGATACGGCAGGTTAGTGATGCATTGATTTTGTTATTACCAAAAAAAATGGTTAAAGGCACGGGAAGTGCTGTTCCAACCAGAATTACCGAACGTGAACTTACATTAGGTCTTAAAATCGACCATATGAAGCCATTGGTCGTCAAAACATTTTTTGCACTTCTGGCTACATATCAAGTACCATCAACAAGTGATTATTTTATTGATGCGCTATCTAAAGTTTTTGTAACATGTCCTGAATATGAGCGGTACAATGCACAAGCGCAACAGCCACAATGGACATTCTATCTTAGTGGGCATGGTGAGTTGGGAAAAAATATAGCAGAATTATCATTTGCTGATTTTAGAAAAATGCTTAATTTTTTCGAAGATCAGCCGGTGTGCAGAGAAATAAGAGTGCAATGTCTTATTATTAATTCATGTTATGCAACAGGAACAAATGCAACCTTGGCATATAAAAATATAGGTGATCAAGAAGAGAAAAGTTATTCATTTCCTATAATCATGAACACATCAGTAGATGCAGCAGCAGTTTCCAGTGCAAAACTCAATTTTTTTGATGCAGAAGTTACAAAAATAACAAGTCTGTCCTTTCAAAATTTTTTTTACATTATACACAGTAATGCTTATCGAGATTTCCCACATGACGTGATGGATATTCTGTCACCTATTTCTGCATTATTGGAATCTAGACACGATATAAATATAGCAGCCAGCAATTATCCTCATGTACGCCCCGCATTTAAAAAATACATAGTGTCGCTATTTCCTGGTATTGAAATCGGAAATGTAATGATAGCATCACATACAAACCCACCAAGACCACTTGATGTTTTCAAACTACTTAAGGAGAGAAGGGTAGCGTGGGATTGGATGTATTTAGTATTACATGCAGAAGTACCGAAAGATGCTTCAGTTGCTACACAATATATAACGTTCCCTATAGTGTTGGAAAGATATGGAACATGGCGGCCAACACTAATGCCAATTATTTTATCAGCTGCTCCTGGAGCAAAGGTGACATTTCATCGTATAGTACAACTAACCACAGATTATGATTTCAACACTCTTATTACTAATATTATTACGCCTAAATATAGTACTCGTAAGATTTTTTGGATTGAAAACCTAGAAGCTCGAGGAGCTTTCTATAAAAATGTTATTATTAATATCACTCAAGGAACTGGAGAACTTTTTTATACTGATCCAAGTAGAAAAGAATGGAAATCTTCTATTAGTGACAGAGATGTAGAACTCAATAGGAAGGTAGCTAGTCCTGGTTATAGTAAAAAATATGACAATATATTTGTAACTAGAACAGTGCCTGATGAAGCTGAAGATCCACAAGTTCTTTTACGTAAGGCACTTGAAACAGGAAATGTTGCACAAGCACAACAAGCCATTGCTCGTGGAACAAATCCTAGGGAAGAATTGGAAGGCATTCCGATATTACATGCAATTGCAATGCTTAAAGAGCTCGGAGAACGTGGAGCCGATATTGCTGCTTTACTCATTAAGACAGTAGAACAAAAAGAAGGAGTTAAGGGGGTACAAGATTATGTCGAACAAGTGTATGACGGAAGAACGCCATTAATGTTGGCTGCGTTCATAGGTAATACTCCTGTTATACGTGTATTGCTTGCTAACAAGGCATTAATTAATGCCACTGATCAGAATGGTATGAATGCACTTACATTCGGAATAGTAGGTGGTCAGGAAGAGATTGTATTATTATTGCTCAATGCTGGTGCTGATTACAATAAGAGTCTCGCTTTTGCGCGAGATATGGCACAAAATGGACCAGAAGAAAGCAAGGAAACGTTCAAACGTATGGCAACATTGATTGAGCAATGGCAAGCGAAACAAAAAGAACGTTCTGGAAAAACAGCACCACCTCAAATACCAGCAGCACCACAACCTTCGGCACGTCCGCAAGCTCCGACAGCTGTAGCGCAACCTCCTCAGCAACCACAACCAGCAGCAGCATCTCGCCCAATAGTAATGCAACCACAACCGCCAGTTCAGGTTCCAGCCCTACTTCGCCAAGGCTCCGAAGGGCAGGCAGGACAAGTAGATGTTGCAGTACTAGCAAGTAGTATCAAAGATGTGTATCAAAAAATTCAGAAAAAACAGCTCAATCAGTTCCTGCGCATGCGCTTAGTGCCTGCAATGACTGCATTTGTTGATAGCCTCATGAGTGGTGATGAAAAAGCACTTGCTGCACGGATTACTGATTTGCAGGGCATTGACAAGGATTTTGGCAGCATCATGCAACAACTGCAGCCGCTGCTGCAACTTCAACCAGTGCATGAACGTAGGAAGAAACTGCGCACACTTGGTAAACTGCTACGGGGTGTCGCTAAATAATAACCAGATACGTGAAGGATTTAAACAAGCGTAAGAATTTCGCTGTCTGATCACATGAACGTTTCATCAAACCGCTGATGAAACATAGGAGAGTGTATATGAAGCAAATAATATCATTGTTACTCGTATGTAGCAGCGTCGTAATGTACAGCACAGCCGCACAATTAACACCACAGCAAGAATGGAAAAGACGTCAAGAAGAGAAAGTACGTCAAGCTGCTGCTGCACAAGTGGTTACTCAGCAACCTCCCGCTGTTAGAATCCCGCAGCCGCCTCCTGGACCTAAGCCACCGCAAAGCGCAGGAAATATTCCTGTTGCCCCGTCACTTGCGCCTAAACCACCAATAGGATTGACACCTCGAGACAAAAAAGAACTTGAAGAAAAGCGAGCACAAGAAGAGAAAAAGCGCAAAGAATGGAGAAAGGTATTAGAGCCAGAAAAACCAGAGAAGCCGGGAGAACCAGCAAAATTGCGCAGTGGCATCATGATAACGCCAAAAACAATTAATCAAGAGAATGCGTTTGTTCCATGTCCACCACGAGGTTTGGCAATTATTCTTGATGATAGTGAAGATACACTGGAAGGCCCTATGACTGCCTCGCTACACAGTGCATTGTATGGTAAATTTTCTGTGCTTGTCTCTGTATCACTCATGAAAAATATTTTTGATCGTCCTGTTAATCAATATTTAGAAAGAGATAAAGCAGCTATCAAAAAGGAAGTTGAAGCCAATGCAGATCACCTTTTAAAAGTACACTCAGCAGCCCATGATTTACTCACAAATGACATGGTTCGCGAGTCATTCAAAGCCAATGAATGGGTTATACGTAAAGTTGGTTCATCATTAATGCTTTTGGTACCACAAGAAATAATACGCAACCTTGGGTTTACTCTCGAAAATGCTCGCAGCGCAGCATCAAGCCCTGAACTTACGGCTCTTGAATGGAAACTTGGTCTCAAAATTAATCACATGGATGAATCATTGGATGAAAAATCATTAGACTCATTCTTAAAATCATATCAAAAACCCAACACTCGTGATTATTTTATTAATGCCTTATGGAACAAGGTGGGAGAAGAAGCTCTTTCTGATATTGCAAAAAAAGAACAAAAAAAGCTATTTGCCGAAATCGAAGATGCTCGTAAAAAAGTAACAGCAAAGGACACAACAGAACAGGACCGTAAAGATGCGCAACAACGAGAGATTAAAGCACGGGAAGCATTGGCTGCACATATGAAAGCTCATAGATTGGTTGGTAACAGTAGTATTTTTGTAACGAATGCAGAATATGCAACTCGTACTCCAACTGCACAAGAACAACAACCCCAGTGGACAATCTACCTTGCTGGTCATGGTGAGTTGGGAATAACAATCGCTTTTTTATCTATTCCTGATTTTAGATCAACAATCGATTTCTTTGAAAAAGACGTTATAACACAATTTCTTTTTTTAAAGTCATGTTATACAGGAGGAACCAATGTTTCATTGGCATATAAGAATATTGATGAGCAACAACCAAAGTCATTGTCATTTCCTATAGCGATGCTTGCATCATATGATGTATCAACAATTGGATATTATCCTTATTTTATCCTCGATAGCAATAGACTAACATTGAGAACATCAAACGATTTCGACGCACTATCTACCACCATTAACAACCCTGAATACAAGAACAATCCATATGACGTTGCTCTTGTTATTCAAGCATTGTTTCCCTCATTGTACCGGCTAGACCCAAATATGCCTGATTACGGTATCAGTAATAATTTTCCTCAAGTACGACCAGCAAAAAGAGATATATTTATTCCTCTTTTCCCTGGCTTCATACTTGGAAAAGTGGTGATAACAACACGTAACACAACAAAACAATCACTCAATGTTGTCGAAACCATACAAGGAAGGGGTGCACAATGGAATACGCTCTATCTAGTTTTGGAGGCCGAAGCACCAAAAATTGGTGTGATAGCAAAGCAGGATATATCGTTTCCTTTGATTATTAACAAATATAGCCCACAACAAAAGTTGCCAGTTATTTTATCATCAGTATCTGAAGGAACATATACGGTAATACATCGTATTGAAGAGTTAATTACTGATACTGAACATAAAACTCTTATTCAGAATCTGATGGATCCACTGTATAAATTGCGTCGAATTTTCTGGATTAAGAAATTTTCAGCGTCAGATGGCACCTATGGAAATGTGATTATTGATATTAAGGGTAAGGATGTAAAAACATATATAACGGAAAGTAATGGTCAAAAAATAGTATATACAGACTTTATATATAAAGCAGTTCCTACTCCTGTTTCTTCTGATTATACAAAAAGCTATGATGCATTATGGAAATCTAACGTACAAACCATAGCTGAGGCACAAAAAATTCTTGACGTCGATCCACAAAAAGAATTGATTGCAGCACTTGAATCAGGAAATATTGTACAGGCACAACATGCGCTCGCTATGGGAGCAGATCCTAATGGCAACATTGATGGTACACCATTTTTATTTCATAATCGTGCGTATAATAGCAATCAAAAGAATGCAGCTGAAATTGCTCAATTACTCATTACCGCAGTGAAGAAAAAAGCAGGGGAAGAAACTGCTAGAAAATACGTAGAGCAACGTAATGCTGATAACAAAACCCCATTAATAGTTGCCTCCCAGGAAGGCAATGTACCTCTTATACGTGTATTGCTCGCTAATGGTGCATCAGTTGATAAAGCCGATAAAGACAACTATACAGCGCTTGAATGGGCAATATGGTATAGCGATAGAGGAAATAACTATAAAGAGGCTGTAGTAGTATTGCTTAATGCTGGCGCCGATGCCAACAAGGGACTCAAATATGCACAGTCGCGAGTTGAGTTGCATCCTAAAGAATATACCCCCATTGTAGAGCTTATTGAAAAATGGCAAGCAGATAAAAGAGCAGCCCAACCTCAAGCACCTGTAGTACAACTTCAACAATCTACGCAATCACGTGAACCCCGACCACCATCATATCCAAAACCAGTTCAACAACCAACGGAGGCGCAAAAAATTCTTGACATAGATCCACAAAAGGAATTGATTGCAGCACTTGAATCAGGAAATATTGTACAGGCACAACATGCACTCGCTATGGGAGCAGACCCTTATGGCATATGGGACGACGCTCCATTATTGTATGCTATTGCATCTGTTACACATGATTTAGAAAATGAGGCTGAAATTGCTCAATTACTCA
>Ga0207120_1108_pt1 | contig 16595 bp, 14 predicted proteins | sample Alteio_BWMinHeat_40_FD_153509 | JGI IMG/M metagenome (GOLD analysis project Ga0207120, IMG submission 153509) | Enriched cells from forest soil in Barre Woods Harvard Forest LTER site, Petersham, Massachusetts, United States -... | ecosystem: Environmental > Terrestrial > Soil > Temperate forest >...
GTATGGCGTCATCTTTATGAGCTAGCGATTCATTCATTTCGCCAACGTTTTTGGAATGAACAAACAGGCTGCCTTTACGATGTGATCGATGTGAATCACGTGTCGGGCGATGTCGATCCGACGTTTCGACCCAATCAAATTTTCGCTGTGGGTGGCCTTCCCATTCAGCTGCTCGAAGGCGAACGCGCAGCACAAGTTGTAAACCAGGTTGAACAAACACTTCTGACACCCTTAGGGTTGCGTAGCTTGGCGCCATCCGATCCAAATTATAAACCTCATTACCGTGGTGGTGTGTGGGAACGTGATGGAGCGTATCATCAAGGAACCGTGTGGCCGTGGCTAATCGGTGCTTTCATTGAAGCCTGGCTGCGCGTGCACGGAAATTCTCAAGCCAATCAAAAAATTGCACACGATCGTTTTATCAAGCCACTTTACACCCATTTGCGTGAATATGGACTTGGGCATATTTCAGAAATCGCAGAGGGTGCGTTGCCTCATACACCGCGCGGCTGCCCGTTCCAAGCTTGGTCATTGGCAGAACTTCTGCGTGTAGAAACCCTGCTAAAAAGAAAATGAAACAGGAAGATAAAGTTTCTCAGGAACCCAGAAATGCAGGAAGTTTTTTGACCCATCAAGTCGCGACCTATTATATTTCAATGATGAGCTTGTTAAGATTGATCTATAAATTTCAAAATTTCCTGGGTTCATAAGAAACATTTTTCTTTATTCAAAATCTTTGCTATTTGACGACACTTTTTCCGCGATCAGACGATAAACCATTCACGATTTATGTTCTGCATTTTGCTCATCATTCAATTCATGCCTTCATTGGCTTGGGCCACCGCTCAACTCGATCCAGAAGCACTGACGATTCTCGAAACATTGAAAAAAACCACACAAACTATTCAAAGCTATCGCGTCACACAAACATTGTATGAGCGTTTTGGCGAAAAGATGGGTGAACTCACTACCATCGATCTTAAATACGACAATAGTACTATTTATTTTCACGTTTTGGACAGCGCCGAAAAAGGCGCTGAAGCCATCTATTCACCGCTCAGTAATTGGGTATGGGCGCATCAGGGGCATTTTCCAGACATCACCATCCCATTAAATATTTACAGTCGTTTTTTGGTGAGTTCCAAGCATCATCCGATCAATGAAGCCGGATTTTCTTATTTGGTAAATACAACCTTACGAAATATCGATGTGATGAAACAATTTGATGAGGGGGAACTTTCTTTACAACATCACACGACTGCCGACGGACGAATTGAACACATCATTGAAATGAAAATGCCGGTTCGCACCTTTAACTATCAACTTGAACCTTCTGATACCTCTTTTAGCATCGCTAAAAAATTTAACAGCAGCGCTTATTGGATTTTACATGTCAACCATCTGCATTCACATCACGCTTTAAAGACATCCGCCTTGATTCGCATCCCCAGTTATTACGCCCAACGCGTGATCTTCACGATTGATGCTCAAACGCATCAATTGTCGCAAGCAGATTACTTTGATCAAAGTGACCAACTCTACGAACGCTACACTTGGCGTGATTTTAAAGAACAGGTTTTTACTCACGACGATTTCGATCGCAAAAATAAAAAGTACCATTTCTGATGAACATCAATTCAAACAAACCAACCGTTCTCATTTTAGGCGGCGGCCTCGCAGGCTTGAGTTGTGCCATTCGCTTGCTCGACACCGGCATGAAGGTCACCGTTTTAGAGGCCACTCCTATTCTGGGCGGCCGCGCGACCTCGTGGCGAGACAGCGATGGTGACGTGATAGACAATGGCTTTCATGTATTTTTCCCTTATTATGAACATCTGCTGACATTTTACAAAAAGCTTGGGATTGAGGATCAAATTCACTGGAAACCGGCGGCATTTCTCACGCGTGAAAACGGCGGACATCAGGTGATTTGTCGATTTCCTGCTTTGCCAGCACCTTTTCATTTGTTGTGGGGAACCTTACAATTATTGCGTCGCACTTTTCTTTTTTCATTCACCGACAAATTGGCATTTGTTTGGTCGTGCTTACGTACCGCTTTGGCAAGTAACACCTCCGTCGAAAATGCTGATGACTTAAGCTATGCAGAGTGGACTCGACGCTCCTTGATCTCATCGAGAACGCCGTACATCATTATCGACTCTGCCATTCGCGCTTTAACCTTTTTAACCTCACAACAAGTGTCGGCTAAAATTGCACTCAAATGGTTACGTAAAATTTCCCGCAATTATCACACGACGCGTGTTGGTATCGCTCGCCGTGGTCTTGGTGAATTGTGGGTGAAAGCCGCACAGCAATATATCTTAAAGCATGGAGGCCATATTGTTTGTTCGACTTCAGCCCAACATTTTGAAATTCATAACAACAAAATTGCGACCATTGTCTGTTCAGACGGGGTTCGAAGAACTGCCAACTATTATGTCGCAGCCATGAATGTTTTCGACTTAAGACCCATCATCCCACCCGCATGGTTGCAACAAGCTTACTTTCGCAATTTACATCATTTAAAAAATGCGCCTTCGCTGACCGCACATTTGTTTTTCGATAACAGAATCACTTCTTTTGACAGTGCCGCTTTTGCCCACGACAAGATCTTTAATACTCACGTGGATATTTCGCTCACCCATCAACATTGTGATTCAAACACGGGATCAATTTTTCAACTTGTTTTGTCTCCTGCCGATCATCTCTTGAACCTTCCCGACGAAATGATCACCACAAAAATAAAAGAGGATTTTTATGAGATTTGGCCAGAAGCAAAAAAATGCAAGTTGAAGAAAATCGTGCTGTTAAGAGACCGCCAAGGCGTTTATGCCGCATTGCCACATATGGAAAATTATCGTCCAACGCAAAAATCACCCATCGATCATTTATTTTTAGCCGGTGATTACACATCTTCACCTATCGGATCAGGCGGCATGGAAACAGCCGTGTGGAGCGGAAATCAAGCCGCACAAGAAGTGATCGCGCAACACAATAAGAACCTGAACGATTACATTGAAACTGTAGATTGGGAGTTACCACGCTTGAAAACAGCCGTGGGATAGCGGTTAAAACTATAATTAAACAGGTAGCTTGCTTTTCTCGTCAAAAAAATTTCCTGGGTTCTTGGGTTCCTGATAAAAAAAATTTTAGCGAATTTAGGGACAGACCCTTACCACCTAGTGTTCATCCCCCAATTCAAGCACATGTCCGTCTGGATCTCGAATCAATACCGAAGGCAGCTCACTCATCGTTGAGTTTTCAGGCGTAAGAGAAATAATAGATAATTCTTTTCCCCATTTCGAGAGCAGCGTCTTTAACCCTTTTATACCGATGTGAATCTGCCAATGCCACAAATCATTGGCATGAGAATCTGCTGGGAAATTGCGTCCGTCGCGAGGGGTCAAGTATTGTAAAAATTCAACTCCTGGCCCCGCTTCGCCCCGCAATGCCGTAATGATGAGATGCGCACCAAAAACGTGGTTGAGACGTTCTTGCTCAATACCCCAATTTTCGCTGTTACCCGCAACGTGCATGCCAATTTGATCGCGATAAAAATGAAGACTGCGTTCGGTATTAGACACTGCAATTGCCGTATGATCGATGCCTAAAAATAATTTTCCTTTTGCCTCGTGCCATTTGGCCAATCCTTTCGCAGGCGGGAAAAAAATAAGCTCAAGATTGTGATGATCAGGATCTTGAAAATAAAATGCTTTGATGCCGCCAGCGGCACGATTCCAGGTGGGAAGTGTTTGCGGTCCTACTGAAATTTCTTTCACACCCGATTTCTGGAGCTGAGCGTACGCCTTATCTATATCACTCACTACGATTGCAATATGTTGGAACCAAAGATCATTGCTGCGGGAATCAGCAGGGATCGGTCGGCCAGACGGCGTCAAAAATTCAATGAGCTCAATGCTCTCATCACCCAATTTCAAACAGGCAACACGCGTATGAACACCGAAAATTCCAAAATGTGCGTCGGTGTCTTTTCCTAAAAAATCGGTTTCAGAGATTTTTTCAAATTTTAAAACATTCGTATAAAACGCCACCGCATTGGGTAAATTTGAAACGGTCATGCCAATCGTTTCAACTCGAGGACTTGCGTCAGCAATGGTGGCTAAAAATAAAAACGTAAGGCTTAGAAAATTTCTAATAGGTGCCAATCGCTCCGAAAACATCGAGTTGAGGTAGCAAAATCTGTTGGATGATTTTCGACCAAGTATAGCGTTTGGCAGTTTCGTGTCCCGCATTGCGTATCCTTTCGATTTCAGCTGGATGCTCTCGTAATCTTGCAAAGTGTTGAATAAATTCTTGTGATTGATTGGTTTGCAAGACCAATGCATTTCTACCGGCAATTGCATAATCTTCGCCTGAACATCCGGTGCAAGCCAAACCTCGCGTTGCCATGGTTTCCAACGCCACCAAGCCAAAAGGTTCATGTATACTATTTGCCAAAACACAGTCAGACGCGGCGTAAAGAAGCTTACGCGCTTGACTGTCAACAGGCGTGCGCAAATTTAAAATATCAATGCCGTCTGTATCCGAAATCGTTTGTAAAATTCCCGCCGCGCCACCCTCAACAATGTTCCTGTCCTCAATCTTTAATCTCAAAGAACGCGCCATCCCCAACACTTCATTGCCATGCGTTTCCATTCCACCTCTCGCGATGAACAATGGGTTCAATTCTTCTTTTTTCAATCCCGCAATAATTTCGATTGCCAACAACCACCGTTTGTCTGGATCCCACCGCGCAATTTTTGTCAGCACCGTGCGATGATGAACTCGCTCAAGAAATTCAGTTTTCAGCTGCATATCAGGCTCGATGAAAGCATCTTCATCCACTCCATTGGGGACGACAATGGCATCAATTCCGTAGTTTTTAAGAATGTGCTTCATGTAACGGCTCACCGTAGAAACCACAGCAGCATTGCGCAAGCGTGGCCAATCAATGCGATCAAAACCAAAAACGTTGTTCGCGTTCCAAATGATTGTCACTCGATCGCGTACGCCCGCGTGGCGCAAAAGCGCATCCAAATGCAATATCGCATCAACCGTGTGCCACTCTTCAGCAAGTACCACCATGCGTTTTGAGTTTTGCGTAATATTTTCAAAATAATTTGCCATTAAAAACGGTGGCAGCGAAGAAGCATAATCATTTTTTTTCCCTTCTTCGCCATCATAAACGCCCAATGGATGGTAATGACTTATCCATTGGCACCAGCGGTGGAGATATAAATGGTTTTTTTGCTCATGCCCCGGAAGATGAGGATCGCCGACAAACCACAAATGGGTGTCATTACCCCGTACCGCTAAAGCCTCCGAAAGCCCACTAATTCGACTGGCAATGCCGCCTGCTCGGGCATAAGCATCAGGACCTTCAAACGATAAAATATGAAATTCCATTTTTTGCTACTTTGTTACACTATCGACATTGCCATTACGTTGTTATCGTTGATTTAGTTTCGCTTATAAATATCGTCGCGCAAGACTATTTGTTGCGCTTGCATACAATGATATCTATGCGAGCAAAGCAGGAATCGAATGAGGTGTAACCAATTCAAACTCACCAACAAAATTTTCCTTAACCGTCAGAGCTTCACAGATATGATCCAAAGCTACAAATTCATCATCGTGCTGCTGACGAAAGAATTGATTCGCCTGAGCCGATTCCCAGTAATCAATTGTCAAATAAGTTCTGGGTTGACGTAAATCCTGGTGAAGTTCGGTCTTGAGATAACCTTTGCTTTTTTCGAAAAGCTTAACCCATGCGCCAGCCATCCCATAAATTTTTCGGAATTCGTCTTCACACCCAGATTTTACTTCAAACATCCAGACATAAGCATAAGTCATTTTTGAATTTCCTGCGATTCATATACAATGGTCTTTAATTTTTCGTGCTCACTTCGATGCATTCCTTTAATTTTTCAACCTCAATTGGTTTGACTAGATGGAATGAAAAACCAGATTTTTTACTACGAATAGAATCTTGGTCTTGCCCATACCCTGTTAAAGCGATCAAACGAGGAGCCTGATCTCCCAATAAATTTCGAATATTGGTTGCCAACTCGTAACCATCCATCACGGGAAGTCCAATGTCTAAAATTGCAACATCGATCTTAAATACACGCACCATTTCGAGCGCTTCAAGACTATCATGCGCCACTTTTACTGAGTAACCCCAGTTTTGTAATAAGGTCGCAAGAAGCTCAACGGCATCAATATTGTCATCGACTAAAAGGAGCTGGCGTCGATTGGCGGGTGGCAAAAGATGCATCGGCTCTGTTGCGGCGATATTTAGATTTTTTGATTCGACATTCTTACTGGCCGGAAGTGTGACAATAAATTCACTCCCTTGATTGACACCTTCACTCACCACATCAATTTTACCATCGTGCAAAGCAATGAGGTTTCTCACAAGCGTCAGACCGATGCCAAGGCCGCCCTCCGAACGGGCCAAAGGTCGCTGTCCTTGTACAAACAAATCAAAGATGCTTGGCATCAAATCAGAAGAAATCCCTCCGCCATTATCTTTCACGCGCACGATGATATCGTTATCTTTGCGTGACGCTTCGATTGAAATAAAGCCACCCGGTGGTGTGTATTTCGCCGCATTGGTCAATAAATTTGCGAACACTTGTGCAAGTCTTACTTCATCGCCATCGACAAACATTCCACACGCTGGAATATTGACTGACAAATGATGCCCTCGTTGTTCAAACAATGGGCTTGCCATTTCTATCGCTTTAGAAATGCCTACGGTCAATTCTACCGGTTTCTTTTTAATCGCGACTTTGCCTCGCGTAATGCGTGAAACGTCTAGCAGATCATCGACAAGACGCACCATGTGGTTGACTTGTCGCTCAATCGTATTGCGCTCAATTATTGATTTTTTATCGTCACGCAGTTTCATCAATTGCAGTGCCGTCACAATGGGCGAAAGTGGATTTCGAAGTTCATGGCCCAGCATGGCTAAAAATTCATCTTTTGCTTTATTCGCTGCTTGCGCTTCATCGCGTGCATTTTGGGCTTCTTGATACAAACGTGCTTGTTCAAGAACGAGCGCAGCACGCGATGCAATTTCTTCAACTAAAAGAACATCATCACGATCAAAATGACGGCCCGACCGCGTTTGGATAAGGCCAAGACAGCCGATCACACCCCCATGAGATTTCAACGGGACAATCAACTGTGAAACCACTCCCACCTCAGATCCATTTATTTCTGGAGTTGAATTTTTTTCTGGAATGAAATGTAGATTTTTGGTGTCCGAAATTAACTCCGAACGCCCGCTGCGAATAACGCCTTCTGGATTCCATTTTAAAGTCGCGTCCAAAGTCAATTTTTGAATACATTCTTTAGACAAATGGGGATCATGACTGGCAATGGCGATCACCTCAATGCCGTCTGGCGATTTTGGCGCATAGATCGCACACCCATCCGCCAGTCGTGGCACGACGATTTGAGCGAGTTTCTGCGCCACATTGGCGGCATCGGATAAATCGATCACCATCGAATTGGTTAATTCATCAAGCAGCACCGCGCGTCGACGCGCCGCCTCGGCCTCTTGGCGCGCTGCACGTTCTGATAACAGAAGTTGTTTTCGTTCTTCTTCGGCGAGTTTGTAAGCACTCATGTCGGTGAGTGTTCCCACCCATTCGTGAATGGAGCCGTCATCATTGAATACAGGAACACCTCGCACCGCCATGGGGAGATAGATTCCATCATGTCGTTGCAAACGATACTCGCTTTCAAAAGCGAGCCGTTTGGCCTTCGCTTCTTCCCATGTCGCACGAATATGGGGCCGATCTTCGGGATGAACGGGATTATATGAATTGTCCATTTGCCAAGCGGCAATTGAGACTCCAGTAAATGTATGCCAGGTTTTCGACAAATCGCTGAGTTCTCCTTGTGTATTGGCGCGCCATATCATTTGGCATGTGGCCTCAGCCAAAGTACGAAATCGTCGTTCGCTTTCTGAAAGCGCTGCTTCGGATTTTCGCAATTGAGTTTCGACTTGTTTGCGATGAAAGAGCTCTGTTTCCAACGCGCAAAGACGTTGTTGCAACAAGGTAATTTGTTGCAAACGTGCCGTCGAATTGGCGTGAATTGAGAAACTTTCTGCAGGCACCATACGTGAATGTTCAGCGCCAACTTGTTGGAGATAAGTTCGATGATATTTTTTTGAAAAATGGCCGATGAGGTAAGGACAAAGCAGCGAAAATGGAAATTTCTTCTGTAATTTATTGCAAATTTTTTCCAGGTAAAACGCGGCTTGAATATTTTTTTGACGCCACAGCAGATCAACCATTTCGTTATAAATATATAAGTGAATCGGCGAATCTATTTGCGTCAAAGGATCAATTATTTTTCTCATGGTGAGTTTAAATAGTTGTGGATTGAGCGTAGTTCCATTCACAAATTTCGCCAGGAGTGCAGGTGCTTCGATCAACGCAAGTTGACCATTTTTTACTGCAGCATCCATATCAACACCATTGAGTTCTAGCTGCTCTCGGTAACGACTCGCATGTTCAGGTGTTGCAATCAGAAGACTGGAAGCACCAGCAGAAAGCACGTCGCTTAAAAAAGACACTACTGTTTTTATAAGAAAATTTTCATTTTCATAAAACTGCGCCACAGGGTCATGGCCATGAAACGAAGCTTGTTTTGGCAGAGGGAAAATATCATGAATCACAGGGGTTATTTCACTCATGAAGACACCTCAATCCAGCGTCATTCATTTTTGTAAACGCAGTGAAGATAAAAACCTTCAGATAAAATTTGTTGAAAGCAACCACAAGGAGACTACCGGAATGCAATTATTACTCCAATAAAAAATTACAATCGAGTCATCTACAAAAACAATCAATTTTGATTTTGTGGCGAAATGTCACAAGCACGGCAAAAATGTGACTACATCCAACATAAAAATGAAATACATTAAAAAATGATTGGGCATAATTATTGCTCGAGCTAACTGTTATCGAAAAACCATAAAAAAGGATTCGTATGACATCAAAAAATTTAAATCCTGATAAAAAACACGTAAGAGAAAAAGCCAAAAAAACCTGAACCTCTTTTAGATCAATTAGCCATCGAACGTTCTGAAGCAGAGGGGATGACGACTGCAACCATACCGCCGGTGAAAAAAGCGAAATTATTTCTTTATGATTTACAATTAAATTTGAATCAAATCTTACAACATTTATCGCAGACAAAATTACGTGCGATTCTGATTGGCAGTTTTTCAATGACGGCCGCTCTATGCATCACAAAACTTATTTTTAGAACTTCAAATATCACAGCGATATTTTTAGGAATGATTACCGGGTTACTCATCTATAGGATGATGGCAACAAAATATGGAAAATTGGCTTATTCGACAGCCAGCGCGATTTAACGGATTTCACTCCAACGTAACCACATCAGGAGGCACTATGAATTGGGACATTGTCAAAGGCAACGCCAAACAATTACAAGGGATGCTCAAACAAAAATGGGCAAAGTTAACTGATGACGACCTCCAACTTGTTTCTGGCAAGAGTGAAGTTTTCTTGGGCCGACTGCAAGAACGTTTAGGAATTCGGCGTGACGAAATCGAACTGACTTTGGATTCCATGCTCAAGCAATTAGGAAAACCCACACATACTCACACTCGCCCCCACTAATTCATTCAATACGTACATTGACGAGCTACTTACAAAATTATCCGTAGTTGTGAACGTAGTAGAAAACTTAAGTATTTTTTCGTCCACGGCGACGATGATGTCTACAACTACGAGTTTTACAAGAGGCCCAGACGATTCACTTTTGCTCTGTATTATTCCTTTACGAAATCGCCTTATTGAAATAAAACATGCAAGATGAACCCCCGTATTTTAGTGGTCGATGATAATGCAGATGAAGCGGCTTTATTATCGCAATTATTAAATCAACAAAACTACGAAAGTGTCACCACAACATCCCCCGCGCAGGCACTCGATCTCCTTCATCAGCCGATATGGGATGCAGTCCTTTCTGATCTTTCAATGGCCGAAATGTCAGGAACTACGCTTTGCGAAGAAATTGCACGTATCCAACCCCATCTGCCGATCATTGTGGTCACAGGCCATCATTGCGTTGAAGCGGCAGTCTCAGCTTTGCGTGCGGGAGCTTTTGATTTTCTGACTAAACCTATCGACGAAAAACTTTTATTTGTGAGCGTTGAACGAGCAGTGCGATATTGGCGTTTGTATGTTGAATTGAGTCAATTGCGCGAAACCATCACTCAACAAGCTTCTCTTGAAACTCTCATTGGTGACAGTCCGAGCATGAAACGGGTAACCGAACTGATCATGCGCCTGAGCCCAAGTACGGCTTCAGTTCTCATCTGCGGTGAAACTGGCACTGGCAAAGAACTTATCGCTCGCGCCATTCATCATGCAAGTTCGCGCAGTCAAGGTCCGTTCGTGGCGATTAACTGCGCCGCCGTGCCGGCATCGCTCATGGAAAGCGAGCTTTTTGGTTATGCGAAAGGAGCCTTCACCGACGCCAAAAATTCTAAAGAGGGACTCTTTCAGCGCGCAAACGGCGGCACTTTGTTTTTGGATGAAATTGGCGACTTGCCTTTAGAAATGCAACCGAAATTATTGCGAGCGCTACAAGAACGACAAGTGCGTCCCGTCGGTGGCAACAACGAAATCCCTTTCGATGCACGAATCATCGCAGCCACGAACCATGATCTGGAAACAGAAGTTGCCGAACGTCGTTTTCGTGAAGATTTATATTTTAGGATCAATGTGGTGAGGATCGATCTTCCTTCTTTGCGCGAACGAAAAAGCGATATTATCGCCTTGGCCACTCACTTTGTGAAAAAGTTTGGTGAACGGTATGGTCGCAACAACCTTCGTCTTTCGGTTTCGCTCAGCGAGCGTTTGCTCGCTTACAATTGGCCTGGGAACGTACGTGAGTTAGAAAATTGCATTGAGCGTTTAACCACATTGGCCCGCTTTGATGATCTTTGCGAAGATGATTTGCCAGAAAAAATTCGTTCTTATCAAACAACTTCGTTGTTCATTCCAACGGATAATCCTGCTGAACTCGTGACCATCGATGAATTGGAAAAAAATTATATCAAAAAAGTTCTTGATTTACTGAATGGACACAAAACAAAGGCTGCCAAAGTACTCGGCCTTGATCGACGAACGTTATATCGAAAATTAGAACTTTACGAAAAAGAAGAAACGCTTAAAAACAAGCGCCGAGATGCTCCGACAAAACCTCTTTTTGCGAATGACGTGCCTCTATGAATTCTGCTTTTTTTTCTCGTCTGGCCCATGACCTTAGAGGAACTGCATCAACTGCAAAAATGGCGCTTTTGCAACTTTCAAAACTTCAGTTAGATCCATCACAACAAAAATTCCTAGATATTCTTGATCGCAACGCCCAGCGGCTCATTCGTATAGCGGATCGCCTTTCCCGGATCACCCAACTCGAAAATGGAAAGGCCATTTATCAGATGGACCTGTTTAATTTGGGGGATATGATTCGGGCCACCGCTCAAGAAACGCATACGCTTGAAAACAAATCTCGCATTGAACTTGTGCTTCAGCTCTCGTCGTCTCCTATTCAATTTCATGGTGACCCTGATTGGCTTTCCGTGATGATCAGAGAGCTCGTCAGCAATGCGATCGTTTGTGCAAGAAAACATGTCTTCATCACGCTACAAATGGAAACTGCTGATCAAGGTCTATTCATGGTAGCGGATGATGGAAGTGGATTTTCTTTGCCCGTCATCATTGATCGATTCGAGTCCAATCAAAATATGAGAGGAATGGGAGTTTCATTACCACTAGTGCATTCTATTGCCCAAGCGCACCATATGGATCTAGAATTCACCAACGGTCGCGCTGATTCAGCAGCGTGCGGCGCCACCGTGCGTGTTCGATTTCGACTGTCACAAAAGATTTAAAGCCGTTGTTGCTGCTCAAGCCTACGTTTTAAATCTGTGCAAGCACGCGAGAATTCGGCTCCGAAATAAAAAATTTGAGCAGAATAATAAACCCAGATCAATACAATAATCAGTGATCCCGCTGCGCCAAATGCCGATCCAATTTGTACTTTTTCAAAATAAAGCCCAAGCCAAAATTTTCCAAAATTGAAAAGCAAAGCAGCCAGCAATGCACCTTTCCAGGCTTCACGCCATTGTATTTCTATGCGTGGCAAAAATTTTAAGATGAGAGCAAAGAGCAATGTAATCACCGCAAATGAAATAAAATAATTAAAACTTTGCCAAAAAAATTTTCCACCTGGCAACGCCGTTTTCTCCACCCGATGACCGACACTTGCCAAAACAGTTGTTAGCAGCAACGACAACAGCAAGACTAAACTTGTGCCCAAAACCAGGATAAACGACAAAAACCGTTGGCGAAAAAACAGCCACAGTCCTTGCCCTTTCGGTGCACGCACATGCCAAATGGCATTGAGTGCATCTTGAAGTTCGGTAAACACGCCTGTCGCAGCAATCAATAAACTCAGCATTCCGAAAAGCGTTGTAAAAATATGACTGCTGGCGGGCTGTGCATGAACCACATCCGCAATTGCCTGGGCCGCTTTGCTACCAAAAAATTCCTGGAGTGTGATCCATGTTTGATGCTCAGCAGCGTCTTTTCCCCAGAAAAAACCTGCCACCGCAAGCGTGATAAGTAACAGTGGCCCTACCGAAAAAATGGCATAATACGCCAATGCCGCACCACGTGAGGTTCCATTATTATTGATCCAGGCGTTAGCGGTTTCGCGAAACAGCAAACGAATTGTTGTCAATTTTTTCTTCCATTTTTCCACAGCAGCACTCCATAAATGTACATGTTGTCGCTCATGATAGAAGACACGATAAATTTGAAACTCATTTTCAAATTTTATAAATGCGAAATTCTTGTTGGCTTCATTTGTGCACCCATCATCCACTATCTACTGAACTTACTTAGTCCAAGAAAGGATTTTACGATGAATAAACAACGAGCCGCTATTTTAGTCGCGAACCATGTTGAGCAAATTGAAATGTTGTCGCCACAAAAAACACTAAAAGAAGCTGGCATCGAAGTGACTTTAATGGCGCCTCAAAAACAAATTCAAGGGTGGAACCATCATGAAAAAGCAGATGTGTTTTCGATCGATAAATTTATTTTAGAGGCGTCGCCAGCGAATTATGATGTTGCCATTCTACCAGGTGGGGTCATCAATGGCGACCTCTTGCGGCAAAATGCAGAAGCGAAAATATTTATTAAACATTTTGCCGTAGCAAAAAAGCCCATCGCGGCAATTTGCCACGGTGGCTGGATTCTTATTGAATGCGGTATTGTGCGGGGCAGAATCGTGACGTCTTGGCCTTCTCTCTCCACTGATTTTCGCAATGCGGGTGCCGAATGGATCGATCAAGAAGTCATTGTTGATGGCAATCTGATCACCAGCCGAAAACCAGCTGATCTCTCCATTTTTAATGCCGAAATTCTTAAATTACTCTATAAATCAAAAAAAATTCAAAGAATGTCACAGAATTCTACGCATATACAAATCCACCGCTAATCTCCTGAGTCAGTTATTTCTCTGATAAGGAATTAGTCACTTATTGGTCTCGCATTTGCAGGAAGAATAAGGCATTGCAAAATGAGCTGTAAGGAGAGGTGAGAAGATAAAAATTTCTTAGGAAACCAGGAATGCAGGAAGTTTCGACTATTCGCAAAACGACACGTTTGATTTCGATGATAAATTTCCAAAATTCCTGGGTTCTTGGGTTCATGAAAAAAGTATTTTTCGCCCACGACGACGACTCATGTTTCCAACTACGAGTTTTGCAAGTGGCTTAAAATTTCAGAATAGGGGTTTATTTATGCAATTTTTTCAAAAAAAAAGATCAGGATTTCATCATCTTAAAGCAGCAATTCACGGCGAATGGGAACTCTTATTGGGTTCATTTGCGCTGGGAATTCTCATGGGTATTGTCACTACTTATTATTCTCATAAACTTGATACAAATTTAGCAATCTCGTTAAAAAACATGAAAGATCGATTTTTTGATGATTTTACTTCTCATCATAAAACACAAGAAAGCTCAGCCAACCAGGATAAATCAGCGTGGCAAGCAGGTGAAGGGGTTCACACTGCTGAACGTTCATCTTTCGACATCAATGAACATCCGCAATCGTAAATACCTTTAATATTGGTGAGTCCAAAAAAGATCCAGGCTCCCTACCGCAGCATCACCAAAGGAACTTTGAAGAATCAATTTGGGTGTGAGACGATACTCAAGTCGCGCCTCATTGCTGTTTTGTCCTTCGACTGCGCCAAATACGTGATCATAAGAAACGTATATTCGCTCAGTCAGATATTTTCCTACTTCGACTCGGGCTTGCGTTGTCGTTGTATTGGAGCTGGTTTGCGCTTGATCCACATCGAGTTTGATCACATCCAGGCCCACCGCTGGCGCAATTTTATTCATGAATTGGCCCATGGCCACGTTCAATACGGCATTGGTTACTGCTACTTGCGAGCTGGAGGGATGATTGTTGGTCGTTTGGCCCGTGAGAATCAAACTAATCATTTGCGCACGATCATAAATAGAGGGGTTGCTTTCAACCAACAATTCCGGAGAAGAAGCAGTACCCCGTAATCCAATACTGACCACAGCTTCAGGAAATTGGCGCGTGAGTTTGACATGCAGCAAGGGATTGATATTGGAATCACCATTAAAATCGAATCTCGCTTGCTCGATCTCGTAACGACGATGAAACAGCAATAGATGACCATTCGTCATTTCAACTTCACCCATCAAAGCAAATTGCCCTTGAGGCGTCATTTTAAGATGAAGTTGACTCGTCAATGCGGCGTCAATATCTTTGCCACGCAAATAAAAAGATTTTGCATTTAATAATAAATCGACGATAAGACTTTTTTTCACATCATTCTTTTGATGAGTCTCCTCAAGAGGTTTATCAATAAAAACAATTTCTGCAGGCGGTGAAACTGAATAAAGTGTGCGTTTTTGCTCGAACTGCGGAACATGAAGAATATTTTTTGAGACATCGATGGTGCCAGTGATCGTGTGAGAATCTATTTTCGCATTGGCAACCAGTGAGCCATCCCATACCGCGCCACTCACGTTACCATACCCCAAATTAAAATGTGTCGCCTTGGCATTCACCGTTGCTTGTGTGGGACTAAGCATCGCCGTTCCTCGCAAGAATCCTTTCCCTGATCGAATCTGGTCTATATCTAATTTCATTTGTTTTTTGTCTAAATGCGCCGTTAAAGAAATATCCTCGAATGTAGGTGATTCTCCAAAACCAATTTTACCCTTAGAAATATTGGCGCTTCCGCTCATGGTGGGGGAACTGATTGATCCCGTGGCATGAAGTTGCGCACTGACCCAACCTTGCAACGAACGCAACGAACTCACAAAGGGCTTCAAAAAAGAGATATCTATGTTTTGCGCTTCTAAATTCGCGTTTTGAAGGGTGTGCAAATCTGTATCCATTTGCGCAAGTAATTTACCTCCAGCAAACTGTTGCATTGTCGCAGTCGCTGTAAGCTGTTTTTTGTTAAAACTAGAATTGATCTGCACATCACCAATGGGTGCCTTCAACAAAATCGCTTTTTTGATTTGAGCATGAAACGTGCCCTCTGGTATTCCATTCTGCCACGCAAAAGAGCCCTGACCGTTCATCCATCCCTGCGTCTCATTTGGATGAGGACGATCTTTTTTTAATAATGCTAAGTCAAAATCTGGAATTTTAAATGTTGCTCTTAAAATGGGTTTTACGCCTTTGATCCAACTTCCAACATTCCCCGTGACTTCGCTCTGTGCGGCAACAAAAGATCGATTCTGTAACGTGGTAGACAAATCAATCTTGGTGAAATCATTTGATGTGATCAAATGAGCTTCTGTCGAGGCATCGCCTTGATACCAATTTTGCAATCGAACATTTGAAAACTCTGCTTTGGCCTCAAGTTGTGGGAATGCCACCGATCCATCCATTCGTAAAGATGCGTTCATTAAACCGGTAGCCATTGAATTGACGGTGGCGACATCAAATTGAAATAAATCGAGACGTGTATGAATCGGAATCTTTTGCCAATGAGAAAAATGTAATACATCTCTTTCGATTTGAGCATTCACATTTAAGGAAGTATGGTTCGGTTGATTGAGCATCATTGCCAAATGAGTGTCTCCACTTTTTGAGTGAAGATGCATGACGGCGTTGAATTCGCCCCAATTTAAAATCAAGGCATTTACCATAGAAACATCGGCATTCAATTGCGGTGAACTGAAAGTGCCATTGGCGTGAACGTTGACATTGACGCTCCCGCGTTCAACCCTGGGTGGCTGCATCCACGTATTGGCAAAAGTCAACGGCAATTTTTCTCCTCGCAAGTTCATGGTGAGAGGTTGATGACGCGCCAAAATTGGAAAAAATGAATTCTGCTTTTTGCGTAATGGGAGTGTAGCGTCTAGAAATAAAGAAAGGTGGGTTTTAGAATCACGGGGATTTTCACCCACACCGACGACATGAAGTTGAAGCGAACGCGAAGTGAGATTTGCTCGCGCTGATAATTTATCG
>Ga0207120_1109_pt1 | contig 16534 bp, 12 predicted proteins | sample Alteio_BWMinHeat_40_FD_153509 | JGI IMG/M metagenome (GOLD analysis project Ga0207120, IMG submission 153509) | Enriched cells from forest soil in Barre Woods Harvard Forest LTER site, Petersham, Massachusetts, United States -... | ecosystem: Environmental > Terrestrial > Soil > Temperate forest >...
GGTGTGCCACCAATGACAACCGCTATCATTCTTTTCTTTTTTGTTCTCTATATCATGAATGGTGGGGCGCGACGTATTGCTAAATTTACCGAAGCTATTGTTCCCGTTAAAGTTGTGCTCTTTTTTGTGTCTTGTCTTATTGTATTAGGTTATCACTACCAGATGCTTGGTGCATCCTTGCACCTTATTGTACAAAGTGCCTTTCAGCCATTAGCACTTGCTGGCGGTGTGATTGGTTTTAGTGTGCAACAGGCAGTCCGTTTTGGTATGGCGCGTTCAATCATGGCAACAGAATCTGGTCTTGGTACGGCAGCAATTTTGTATGGTGGCACGGGCAGTAAAGAACCGGTACAAGATGCTATTATGTCGATGCTAAGCACATTCATCAGCACTATTGTTTGCTTTATGATTGCCTTATCTATTGTTGCCAGCGGTGTCTGGAATAATGGATTAACAGGAACCGAATTAACTATTTCTGCATATCAAACCGTATTTGGTGCGGCTGGTGGTTGGATTATCACCTTCTTAACGGTAAGTTTTGGTATTGGTGTGCTTGTTGCCTTTGCGTACATTACGCGTGAGGCATGGCTTTTCCTTACCGGTGGTCGTTTTGAACGGGTGTTTTCATTACTCTATTGCCTTGTAGCTTTTGTCTGCGCTCTTGCACAAGCTGATCTTGTGTGGCAGGCAGGTGATTTAAGCAGCGCAGTCATGCTTGTCATCAACTTATGGGGCATTTTAATGCTTCTACCGATTGTGCAAAAAGGTCTTGCAACATTTAGTCGTTCATAAAGTATTGTGCAGGAAAACTCAACATGGAAAATTCAATTACATTACCAACAATCTATCCTGTTGCATGTCACACCGATAATGTTGGCCCTGGCTCTGCCTATGTAGCAATTAAAGGCGATACGCACGATGGCGCCGATTTTATACCGCTAGCTCTTGATAAAGGGGCTGACATGATTGTGGTGCAACGCAATACCAAACTCAGCACCGAACTGCGCAATCGTATGAAACGTACCGCTGTGCGGTTGATGTGGGTTGATAATCCACGTGAAATGCTTGCCGTACTAAGTGCCTTAGCTGCTAGTCTTCCTGCAACACGGTTATGTGTTATTGGGGTGACTGGTACAAAAGGCAAAACAACAAGTACCTTTTTACTTGCACATCTTTTAGAAGCAGCCGGGTTTAAGGTTGCTATGTTGAGTGGTGTAAAAAATCGTATTCTTGGCCAAGAATTTTCAACAACACTGACAACACAACACCCTGACTATATTCAACAATTTTTTAAGGTGTGTGTTGAACAGGGCGTAACGCACGTGGTGATGGAGGTCGCTGCACAGGCAGCTTCTCTACATCGTGTTGCGGGTATGTATTTTGATGGTCTTTTATTTACCAATTTTTCACAAGAGCATGGTGAATTTTATCGCTCAATGGATGAGTATTTTGCAGCAAAACGTTCGTTATTTAGTCAACGGGTCAATCCAAAAGGTGTCGCGCTGGTTAACGGTGATGATGCAGCATGTGCACCGCTAGCAATGCACTATGACTATTGTCATCAGTTTAGCCGGCATCACGACGCGCTCGTGCGTGGCGAGGTAACGGGCACTGCAGCAGGAGTGCATGGCACCATGAAGATTGGCTCTACAACGTATGTTCTCGATTGTCCCGCACTTACTGGGGATTTTAATGCAACAAATGTCCTTGGCGCTGCTGGTATGGCAGCAATCTTTAGAGTATCACCTGAAGATATAACACGAGGCTTGCAATCGTTTGCTGGAGTTCCAGGCAGACTTGAGCGCCATACATTTTCAAATGGTGCCTCATGTTACATCGATTATGCGCATAACCCGTCATCGTATGAGGCAGTACTTTCTACCTTGCGTCCTATGACTGATCATTTGATTGTTGTATTTGGCGCGGGCGGTGATAGAGAAGCAGGCAAGCGGCCAATTATGGGGACTATTGCAGCCAACTACGCTGATGTGGTGGTGCTTACCTCTGATAATCCACGCTCAGAAGATCCTGCGGCTATCATAGACGCTATTACGGCGGGAATTTCCGCTGAACAACAACACAAGGTGATTCGTGAAGTGGATCGCGCGTTGGCCATACGCAAAGCGTACGAGCGGTCTCGAGCTGGGTCAGTCGTGGTATTGTTAGGCAAAGGGCCCGATGAATACCAGATTGTTGGTACTACCAAAACGCCATTCAGTGAAGCAGCGATTATACGGTCTTTGTAAGATGGGTCAAAATGCGGCAGAGGCTTTACAAAATACGTTCACGACGGTACCATTAACTCCATTGAGATGCAACATAAAAACAAGCGTTAATCTACGCAGTTTATCACTTTTTAGAGGTATGTATGACAGCATTGTACATGTTGGTCACCCTTCTCGGTGCTTCATTTTTCGGTCTTGTGGTTGTTAAGGTGCTGTTGCACCGAATACAAAGCATTATTGTTGATCATGAAAAGGCTGCAAAAATAGCCGCTGCTATACGTACCGGCGCAATGACTTTTTTACGCGAAGAATACCGCATTATTGGGCTTGTCATTGTAAGCCTTGCTGTTTTAATAGCATTTACCTTGGGTCTTGTGCACGCACTATGTTTTGTGCTTGGCGCTGGGCTTTCCATGACCTGTGGCTACATCGGGATGTATGCAGCAACGTTGGCAAACGTGCGTACCACCTTGGCAGCGCGTGATCATGGTGAGCATGCAGCATTTATGGTTTCATTTTTTGGCGGCGGCGTTATGGGTTTTGCCGTTGCGAGTCTCGGTCTGCTTGGTTTAGGCAGCATTTTCTATTATTTTGTAGGTCACCCTGATCTTGTTATTTTGATCACTATTTTCAGTTTTGGTGCCAGCCTTGTAGCATTTTTTGCTCGTGTTGGCGGTGGCATTTACACCAAATCAGCTGACGTTGGTGCTGACCTTGTAGGTAAAGTTGAAGCGGGAATTCCTGAAGATGATCCACGTAATCCAGCCGTCATTGCTGACAACGTCGGTGATTGCGTTGGTGATACGGCAGGTATGGGTGCTGACATTTATGAATCATATATCGGTGCTATGGTGTCTTCCATCATTCTTGCTACCGCATTTCACAGCACTGATCTCTTGTATCTGAGCCTTCCGCTCATCCTTTCAGCATTTGGTCTTATTGGCTCCGTGCTTGGGCTAGCTTCCAACTTAGTATTTCTTCGTCAACCAGCACAGATGTTAAAGAACGCAACGTATATCGCAATTGCATCGCTCCTTGTTATATCGTTTATCTACATGTATATGACTGGCATTGAAATGGATTTGTATTGGTCCATCGTACTTGGCTGCATTTCGGGCATCGTGATTGGTAAAGTTACTGAATATTACACAAGCAGTACGCCAATTGAACGTTTGGCAGACAGTTCACGTTCAGGTGCCGCTACTAATCTTATTTACGGTCTTTCTGTTGGTATGGAATCAACGGTAGCGCCTGTTGTTATTTTAGCACTCGTCGTGCTTGCTGCATTCGTATATGGCGGCGGATTGTTTGGTGTATCACTTGCTGCAGTGGCAATGTTGGCAACCGTTGGTATCACCATGACGGTAGATGCCTATGGACCAATTGCTGATAACGCTGGTGGTATTGCAGAAATGGCAGGCTTTGGTAGCTCAGTACGCTCAGTCACCGATAAACTCGATGCACTTGGTAATACCACGGCAGCAATGGGTAAAGGTTTTGCCATTGGTTCAGCATTGTTGACCGCCCTTGCAATGTTTACGGCATACGCACAAGAAGCAAACATTGTCGCACTTGATGTTCTTGATCCCTACATCATGGTGGGGATGTTTATGGGTGCAGCAATGCCATTCCTTATTTCGGCACTTACCATGCGCTCGGTGGGTGATGCAGCGCTTAAAATGGTGATGGAAGTTCGTCGCCAATTTAAAGAAATTCCTGGTCTTATGGAAGGCAAAGCAGAACCTGACTATACACGATGTGTTGCAATCAGTACGCAAGCATCATTGCGCGAAATGATTTTGCCTGGTGTTATCTCAGTCATGGTCCCCGTGGTGATTCGTCTTACCCTCGGCACACTTGCTCTTGGCGGCATGTTGGTCGGTGCAACGGTTGCTGGTGTTTTACTCGCATTGTTGATGACCAATGGTGGTGGTGCGTGGGATAATGCTAAGAAATATATTGAAGCAGGTCACTTTGGTGGTAAAGGTTCAGAAGCACACAAAGCAGCTGTTATTGGCGACACGGTGGGCGACCCATTCAAAGATACCTCGGGTCCTGCGCTTAATATTTTAATTAAGCTTATGTCGGTAGTATCACTTTTATTGGTGCTTATCGGCAAGTAAAAAAAATCACTGTACAAAAGCCAAGGCGTAACAACCTTGGCTTTATTTTTTACTCTTTTTCTCTTTCTTTTCTTTACCATCATCTCCAAGCCAATCAAATAAATTATTCATTGAATCATTATCAGGGTTCGAACTGCCAAATGTGTTCATTTTTATAAGAGCCTGAACACATGCATGTTGGTTGTTTCTGATTGCTACAATAAGTGCAGTATGTTTGTCTTTGTTGGTTATTCCTGAAGCCGCCCTTGCTTCAATCAAAAGTTGAACAATAGCGAGATGGCCTAATCTAGTTGCCGCAATTAAAGCAGTATCACCATTGTTGCCTTGTTCATTTAATTGTTTACGCGTGATGGTAAGCAGATGTTTACGTACTTGCTCAACATTACCTGCACGTGCGGCGGCAATAAATAATGTATCACCAACTTTTGGCGTAACAGGTGGTTCATGCGGGATAGCATGATCCTCGTGCTGCTGTGATGATGATGATCGTGATCGTGGCGGTAGCGGTGGTTTGTGTGCATTTGTTGGAGAGGCAACTTCTGGGGAGGCAGCCTCAGGCAATGGTGCACTATGAGGCTCAGGATGGGGGGTAATAGTAAGAGACCTTTGATGTGATAATGATGAGCTTGGTCGTGGGGGCAACGATGGCCTTAATTGTTTTTTTCGTGGGGGTAGTGGAGGCTTATCAGCTGCCGTAAGATCTTGTATTCCCAAGCAAGTAACTAACACGCTAACAAGTATACGTACTATCATCGAGTCCTCCTTTTTGGTAATGAACACCCTACTGTACGGAACTTGTGGGAAGTATGGCTAGATATAATACAAAGTTGTGCCAAAATAATTCTCTGAATGTAGAAAGACTGCATAAAAATTAATGATAAAGGTCTTGTATATGAAGAGAGTTATTGTACTGAGTATCGTATTTTCATGCATGATGCATGGCATGGACACCAAAAATAAACCTTGGCACGTTATGTTTCATGCACGATTTGTTGCGCGTTTACATCAACTAGGCAACCCTCATTACACGTTGCGTCGTTCAGTAGCAGCAACACGTGTACGAGCGGAAAGTATTGAAACAATAAATCGCGTTATTCCGAATATTATGGTTGCACATATCCAGTATCCAAAAACAATCTCGAAATGACGCGTATTACAGGTTCAAGATGTGCTAATCTTCCAGTTGACTACTCAATCCGCACATGTAATCAGAGAAAAAATGAATAAACGATTACTTTTTTTGTACGCAAATTTAAGCATAAGTCTTATTTTTTCAGGAATTTTGATGAGTAAAGAGTCATTACCACAATGGTCAGCACGGGCACAAAAATTATCGTTAGGCATATATCAACATTACCGTGGTGATCGCTATCGCGTTATTGGTGTGTCGCGCCACAGTGAGACATTAGAAGAATATGTGGTCTACCAAGCTTTGTATGGCGATTATGGCTTGTGGATTCGCCCGTTAGCAATGTTTTGTGAAGAAATTGATGTTAACGGTGTGCAAGTTCCTCGATTTGCATGGGTAAGTAAAGAGTAAATGCTTACGCTATAGAAAAAGCCGTGTAGCAAATTTGTTACACGGCCTCTTTTGTAGTACGTGAAGTAATTACCACGACTTTGCATAGAGTTGCATGACTATTAATGCTGAACCGAGCACTAAGCTACCTATAATGAGCTCACGCTTATATGCTCGTACAAATGTTGGTGCAACTTGTGGGGTTTGAGGAGTTTCTACTCGAGAAGACATTGGAATAGCTAATGGTGTGTCACCAGGTGCATTCTCTCGAGCACCTTTAGGCGCAGTTGATGCAGGGGCAGTTGCTTCAGATGCTTGAGTAGGAAGATTGTCGGACCACAATTGTCGAGTAATACCACATGTTGCAAGTACTTCGGGAGAACCATAAGCGACAAGATAAGAAGGTTTTGAAGTACTTTTTTTTGTCACTACTCTTGCTCCTCTACCATTTGGGTTATTACCCCATTCAAGTGGTTTTGCCGGTACAGGGACCGTAGCATACACGATTGCGCCATCTTCTAGAAGAGCATATGCGGTCATTGCAGGAAATTGTTTTTCCAAGCCCCGTTCATTATAAAGATAGTTAAGAACATGGCCTGTGGAACTCACAAAGAGTTTATCGCCAGTAAAATTCATTGATCTAACATACTGAGCATCATCATCAGAAATGCTTCTTGTGGTAGCACCAGTTTTTGGGTTGATAAGATTAATAACCTTTGGTTGGGCGAGGGCAAGGGTCTCGCTATCATGAGAAAATGCAGCATCATGAACATCGTGATATACCTGGTGAGGGACTTGATTGTTGTTAACGTTCCATAGTTTGGCGATGTTCTTTGAGCATACTGACACTAAATACCGACCATCTGGTGAGGCGACAACCTGTTGTACACCGCCCGGATAGGTGATGGCATGCCCAAAACCGGTCAATGTTGCTATTGATTGAACATTCTCAGTGTGCACATAGGATGCGGCGTGAGCTTTTTTTCTTTCAGACTCGCCGCTAAGGTTATACGTCTCAACAGTTCCACTTTGTTTGTTATACACAGCAATTTGGGAGTCGGTTTCGTCGGTTCCTGGGATGGCAACAATATTGCCGTGAACTCTTTTGAGAAGATGATGGCGTGTGCCACCTGAATCCCATAGGCCAATGCCATCGTTTCCATCTGCGGCTACATGATACGCATTAAGATAACGAATAAATGCGAGTTGTGTACTGTGTATTGCTTTAGCGCCCTTAAGGGTTCGTGAAGTCCATTCTCCAGAATCTTTTGCTCGTCTATGGACTCTGACAAAGCCATCACGACGTGCAGATACGCAAAAAGGAACGCAATGCACGGTATGTACTGTGACATCGTTGTTGTGATCGTTGCTATCGCTATCGAGTTGAATATCTTTTTGTGCTTCATCCTTTGGACATAGCCTTGTAGTTTCATTTCCGCTCATGATAGTAATACTGCCACCATTGCCACCGGCCATAACAAAGCCTCGTGGCGTTGCAGCTAGTGACGTAATACGAGAATCATATAGTGATGCTGGATCATGATATGGGTTTATACGGCTGATTTCGATTGTTTCGGCAAGTGTTTTTTGTTCATATTCTTTTTTTCTTTCGCCTTCGCCTTTGTCCATTGCATAGAGCGGAAAGACGCAAGCAAAAGCAACTATGATAGCTGCACGTGGTGTTAGAGGGGATGTGTACACGCAGATCTCCCTTTTGGTTAGAACGAGTGGGAATAGTGCAACGCCAATATATACACCTTATAACCATGCATTTGAATACAAGCGTAGTGCTTGAAATGCTCCAAGAAGTAAAACGCTTCCAAGGATCATTTTTCCACCGTGTTGTTCTACAAATGTATGAAGGTTTCTATATTTTCCCCATGTTTTGTGCGTGATGCCAAGTTTAGCTAAGGCCTTTTCATTGCCATAGGCAATCAACGATGCAGGTTGTAGTCCACCAGGGATTAAGATTCGCTGATTATTATACGTTTCCGTATGGACTGTTTGGCTTGGTGCTGTTGCAACAATCAGAGCATCAGGGCGCATGACATGCGCGGTTATGTTTTCAAATCTTTTTTCAATCTGTTGGCCTCTATGAGCAAAAAGAAGACCTTTACCCCACGAGGTGGTAGCAAAAATTCTGTCACCAACAAAACTCATGGTGGCAAGTGGTCCAGAGTTAAATCTACTGATACGTTGACCAGTCTCAAAATTTACAATCTCGGTAAGATGCATGGGTGCGTCAGTTGGATCATGAGCGAGCACAACGGTTTCATTGTCATTACAAAAAGCGACAGAATTGGTGTTGTGATATTCGCCAATTGGTTTCTCTGCTTGAGTTTCGTGATTCCAGAGTTTGGCGACGTTTTTTGAACATATCGATGCGAGATAGTTACCGTTTGGGGATGCGGTAACGTATTCTAGGGTACGGAGTTCATCTATAGATGATCCGGCAGAGACAGGCTCACAATGTACATAGCGAGCAGCATGTGCTTTTTTTACATCAGTTTCATTGAGATTATAAACATCAAGAGCACCTTCATCTGGTCTATATACCGCAAGCTGTGTTTTGGTTGGTATAGCAACAAGATTGCCGTGAACGCCATGAAGTAGTGGTGCACGATCCCCGCTCACCGGATCCCATAGTGCAATGCCATCGTGGCTTTCTGTAGCTATATGGAAGCGTGCATTGAGGCCTACTTTGTCCCATAGAGGTGTTACCGGAACAAGTGCAATCTTGGTACTCTTTGGTGCTTGAGCATTGTCAAGGCGGTTAATTAACCACCCACCATGATGTAGTTGTGTATAGATTTTGACAACACCATCATCACTTGCTGATACGAAGCATAATGGCAAGTCCGGTATTATGCGGATGGTATGAAGACTCGAATAAGGTTCTCCGGAAGGCTCAAGCGTATCGTAAGACGGTGCCTTGCTGTGTTGAAGTTTAGTTGTTTTAGATCCGTGTATAACCGTTATGCCGCCACCGTCATCACCGATAACAACTTTACTAGGCGCTGCATCGATAGCGGTAATCCGACAGGCAGGATCAGCAGGACTTGTTCGTTGGATTTGCATTGCGGCGGCAACTTTTTTGTCGTGTTCATCCATAGCATGAAGTGAAATGGCACATGTAATGATAAGAATGATTGCTGATAGCATGAATGTGTGGGTGCGCATAACTAATCTCCTTTAGTTAGATCATGCATGATTTTAGACGGAGGTAGTGTAGCGAATGCATTGAAAAAAGGTAGTCACGAAAAGTGTTAGAGTTGGTTCTTTAGCATTGTATAAGTGCTTCCAATTGTCATTCCCGCGAAGGCGGGAACCCAGGCCATGTTGATTTTATTTATGAGAAAGTGAATGTCAGAAATTTGGTATCATCCAACAAAAATTTTTTAAAACTAAGTTTTATCAATACCTGTCACACTCAACAATTTGCGTTATACCACAGGCCTGGGTTCCCTCCTTCGAGGGAATGACAATTGGAAGCACTTCGGTGCAATCGTCAGTGGCAAATAAAAATTTGATACATAACGCATTAAAAAAAATTACTGCGCCTAAAGCGCAGTAACCAAGGAGCGGAGGTCCCTGACTGATCTCCGCCCCTGGAATGCGTGACGATGCACGCATGAAAAATTAGCTACTATTTATGCTGTTGCATACGAAGCCGCTGGTACCAAGACAGTCTTGAGCACATCATTGACTGTTTTAGCCCAAATAAATGTCATGCCCTGTGTAGCTTCTGGTTCTTGATCAAGATCATGACGGTTAGCATACGGTGCAATAATATTGGTGATACCGTCTCGTTTTGCTGCTAACACTTTCTCTTTGAGCCCGCCAATTGCTTCGACCGTCCCACGGAGTGTTACTTCACCGGTCATAGCATGAGTGCCGCGCACTGGTTGTTGCGTAAGTGCTGATACAAATGAGGTTACAAAGGTAACGCCTGCAGAAGGGCCATCTTTTGGCGTAGCGCCTTCAGGAACGTGAATGTGTACGTCATGCGTCTTGAGCACTGAAGTATCAATACCAAGTTCATGCGCATGGGCACGAACATAGCTGAATGCTGCTTGTGCAGATTCACGCATTACATCACCAAGTTGACCCGTTATGATCAATTTTCCTTTACCTGGTGCAACGGTCAGCACTTCAACTTCTAGCGTACAACCACCAACTTCTGTCCATGCAAGTCCGGTTGTTACACCAATACGGTTTTCGTGTTGACGTGGTTCGTTTTTTGCGAGTGCAGGCCCTAAATACTGGGCAATATTTTCTTTGGTAAACGTGATGTTTGTGCCTTCAAGTTTAGCACGGGCAACTTTCGCACAGAGTGTACGGAGTATACGGGCCACAGACCGAACACCAGCTTCATGGGTGTAATTGCGAATGATGTAGAGCAAAAGATCACGATCAATCGGTAATGTATCGCGAGAGATGCCACATTCCTTGGTAATTTTATCGATGAGATGATGTTCTACTATGGAAGCCTTTTCGGTGTCGGTGTAACTTGAAATATCAATCATCTTCATACGATCGCGTAGTGGTCCAGGAATGGTGCGTGCATCGTTTGCCGTACAGATAAAAAGTGTGTTTTTAAATGAAATCGGTATTTCAAGGTATTCATCGCGGAATTTGTCATTTTGCTCTGGATCAAGAAGTTCAAGAAGTGCAGACGTTGGGTTACCGTGCCAACCACCTTGACCGAGTTTGTCAATTTCGTCGATCAAAATAACCGAATTCATGCTGCCAGCATTGATAAGTGCCTTGGTAAATATTCCTGGCTCGGAACCTATGTAGGCCCGTTGATGACCACGAATAAGCGAAGCGTCATTGACGCCACCCATGCCGACGCGGATATAGTTACGGCCAAGTGCTTGTGCAATGGCTTGTACAATCGATGTTTTACCGGTACCTGGAGGTCCAACTAAGCATAATACTGTTGGGTCTTGGCTGTTCATGATTTGCAAAGTAACGAAGTCAAGAATCTCGTCCTTCACTTTTTTCATGTGTGCATGGCTTTTGTTAAGAATTGCTTGCGCATTGGTGATGTCTTTGTTGTCGTGCGTGGTCTTACCCCATGGCAAACGGAAGATAAAATCCAATACCTGACGAAGGCTTTCACTGTCGTACGGGTTGCCTTGAGCTCGTTCAAACATGGCTATTTTTTGTGCAATAAGATCTTTCGTTCCCTTAGGTGCATCAAGACGCTTTAATGCGCGGCGCATACTATCGGGAGTTGATATAGGTTCGCGAGCACCATAGTTGACCAACAGGTCAACCATAGCCTGGTTGTCTTGTCCCACATAGGTTAATGGGGTGTTACCCTGGCGGTCGGTAGCATTAGGGTCAGCCTTTGCTTCAAGAAGTACCTGAGCAAGCGTGAGCATATTCATGTGTGCGGCATAAAAGAGGGGCGTCATGCCATTATGTGTATCAGTTTTATTGATGTCAGCGCCTTGGTGGACGAGTTCACAGGCAGTTTCTTCATGCTGTTGTGAAATGGCATCCAAAAGTGCTGTTCTTCCCCAGGAGGTATCGGCAACGTCGATCTGCTCTTTGGCGCCATGTTCAAGTAAGAACATGACAACGTCGGTATGCCCTCCAAAGGCTGCCCATTTGAGTGGTGTGTCGTTGATCATATTGGCAATTGCTACCTGTGCCCCATGCTCAACAAGAAGTTGGACTATGTCCAGGTGTCCTTTGGTGGCTGCTGCAAATAATGGTGTTTTGTCATCTTCATGGCGGGCATTAACATCGGCACCTTTATCAAGTAATGTGCGGGCTTTAGCCACATCGCCTTGTAGCGCAGCTTGATAGAGCTGTTGGTCGAGCGTGAGATGCTGTTTAGTGTGGTTGTTATCGCTGTCCCAACCCCAAGCCTGGGCGGTTGAAGCGAAAACGAGAAAAGAAACTCCAACGAAAAGCTGGACTCGCATAGTTTTTGTGAACGTCATGGTCCCTCCAAATTAAGGTAATGATCTTATTATTGAATTCAAAAAGAAATACAATTTTTTTTGTTCAAGACAAACTATCGCTATTTAATGCTAACACCGGACAATTTTTTTGCAACGAGTTTACCTCAAAAAATAATCAATTAAAACAATTTTCATCATTGAAAAAATAGCCGAAATGGTCATATTCAATTTTTTATTAGAAATTTCTTGTTATATGAAGATCGTGATTGTTATTCTTATTCTACTACGCCAGAGAAATCCAGGGGTTTGAAAAAAGGCCAGGATAGGCGTAGCAGGAGGGATGAGTTAGGAGTTAGGGGAGAATAGTGTGGAGCATATGAAATTAACCGGATCATATATAGGGTCTGTGGTAAAAAGTATTGTCGTAATCGGCATTATTGCGAGTGTTCCATGGGTATGTCATCAGGCGGGAACAACAAAAAAAAGTCGGCAGGCAGCGCCTGGTTTTAAACTTGGTGCTGAATCATTGTCTTCTGAACTTATACACTCGCTTATTCCCACACGATCGAATACCTATGCTGCGGGTCTTGTAACCAATGTTGTGGGAGCTGAAGGGACATCGCTTCGTGTAGCAGATCTTCTTCGTCACTATGGTGTACCGATTTCAACCATGTTTGTTCCTCAACAAGAACAAGGAGTTACACTGCCCACATCGAATGCAGAAATAGCTGTTTATGGCTGGCCGCTGCAGGGACCAATTCCTCTTGCAGCACGAACAGCGCTGGCCGGTTTGGCCATTGTGTTTGTTGATATTCAAGACATGGGTATGCGTGAGGGATGTGGTGCTTTATTATTACCGCTTATGCGTCAAGCAGCACAGCATCATTGTACGGTCGTGGTATTGGATAGACCAAATGTTTTAGGTAGTGGTATGGAAGGTAGTGTGGTAGCACCTGGCGTGACTACGAATATTCCAGTGCCCGTGCGTCATGGTATGACTATAGGAGAGCTTGCACGCTATTGTAATACGCACGTTTTAACACAACCAGTCGATCTTCGTGTTGTACCTATGCAAGCGTATCGCCGTAGTGCATCGTATACAAAGCCGCAATGCGTACTATCGCAAGGTACACCCCTTGCTGCATGGTATGGTTATAGTTTTTTAAGTCTTTTACGAGAAGTAACCCCGCTTGATGTTGGTATAGGTACGGAAAATGCATATCAGTGTATCTTGCTTCCAGAACGCCTCAAATTTCCTAAGCATGCCTGGTACGATCTGCAAGAATTACTTAAAAATTATGGCATAGAGAGTAAATGGCATCATTGTTTTAATACACAGCAGCGGCAATATTACAGCGGTCTTCGTGTGCAAGTTTCTGATATTGATCATGTGTCGTCATTGCGTGTGGTGCTTGCCTTACTTACTTTTTTTAAAGATGCGGGAATTAACCTATCTTTTTCTCCACGTTTTGATGCTGCTGTTGGTACAACAAGTGTCCGTGCGTGCATTCAGGGTTCCTTGTCGCGCGAGCAGCTTGCGCATGAAATTCACGAAAGTTTGCAACTTTTTTATAGCAAAGCGCGCGATTCATTTATGTATGCGCCATTTCCACGGCTAACAAAGGTATGATTATGAAGCGCATTATCATGGGTATCGTCATGAGTATACTGAGTGAGCACATGAGTGCAGATACATCGCAACCTATCTTTAAACTTGGTATAGAAAATATTACTGATGAAGTGTTACATCAAGTGCGCGGCCGTCGTGTTGGGCTTATTACTAATCAAACAGGACGTGATCAACAAGGGCGTAGGACCGTTGATGTACTGCGCAACAAAGGTGTGCATATTCAAACTTTATTTGTTCCTGAGCATGGCATGCATGGTGAAGTTGCAGCAGAACATGATGTGCATGATATTGTTGATACCAAAACAGGTATCCCGATTATAAGTTTATATGGTAAAGGCACCGGCAAACCACTGAGTGCTGACACACTTAAAAACATTGATGTGCTTATGTTTGACATTCAAGATTCAGGCATGCGTCATTACACCTACATTGCAACGCTCTATCATGCGATTGAAGCAGCAGCACAGCATGCACGACCACTTATAGTATTAGATAGACCAAATCCTTTGGGCGGTGTTATGGAAGGGCCGTTGGTTGACCCAGCATTACGCTCATTTATTTCTATTGCACCGATTCCGTTACGTCATGGCATGACCGTTGGTGAATTGGCGCGGTATTTTACTACACTCATTAAGACTCCTGCACGCCTTCATGTGGTGCCGATGATTGGGTATCGTCGTACTCATGGACTTGCGCGCACCTGTGTTCCTACATTGTCACCTAATATTCAAAGCCATGCATCGTGTTATGGTTACAGTTTTTTAGGATTGTTGGGAGAAGTGCGGCCACTTGATGTTGGTGTTGGAACACCACATGCATTTCAATGTATTACCTTAGCGCATGATATACAGGTTCCGCCAACTATGTGGCAAACAGTGCGTGAAAAGCTTGCACACTGTGGTGTACACAGTGCGCCGCATTCCTATTTCAATACGCGCAAGAAGAAAAAATATGTAGGTTTAAAAATTAACATTACTGATGTGCATGAACTTTCCTCATTTGCGGCATTCATCACCATTGTTCGTATGCTCAAACAAGCGGGTGTTGCACTTACTTTTTCAAAAGAATTTGATAAAGCCGTTGGCTCATCGCATGTGCGTGATTTTCTCATGGGCCAAACGCCTAATCTTGCACAACTACTTGCTACTGATTTGCATAGATTTTGTGCGCAAGCACGATCATTTTATCTTTATGAGCCACTACCACAGGTACGTAGCACGCTGGGTGCATTGCTATAATAATGCTGTGGCGCATCCTTTATTCTTTCTATCTTTTGATCTAGTGTTGCTCATTGTTATGAGGTAAAAAATTGACGTTAAACCAGATTGGGTGCTCATGAATAAACGCTCTGCATCACTTACTTACTTACTTACTTACTTACTTACGCGCCGCTCGCGCTTTCTGATAATGGTTGGACAGGTGGACTCATACTGAGTTACACAACAAATTGCTACGATAAAGTTATTTTGACCTATGATCCAGTTTTACAGCAGATGTTTGCTACCTGGGTCAATGCGGCAGAGCTTCCAATAACAGGAATAGATTATCCTGTCATGTTTTCAACCTATACGAGTCCCCGTTGGAGTACCGCACTTCAAGCCGATGGTAATACAACACCGAGTAGGGGTGTTTTCACTACCTATGCTGCCGATCTTAACCAACTCATAGCTACGTTTGAAGGTGTGCAGTTTACCTATAATCCTCAGTATGCCCAATATAACGGAGCATGGGCTGCTGCAAATCCAATTTCTAATGCCGTAAGTGTAGGTACTGGACTTGAGGTTAGTGTGATCTACGTGCCCGGAACACCACCCATTTTAATTGCAGCATGGCGAGATTTTGCAACACTGCATTTTACTTATTCTTTCGTTGCTTCTCCGTATACAGCAGGTACATGGAGTGTTCCAGCAACACTTGCAAGTACTGTACAAAGGGATGTTCTTTTTACCTATGACAGTGTTACGCAACAAGTATTTGCAGCATGGGGTAGCACTTCACCTACCTATGCGATATTTAATAATGCTGGCGGTGTAGTTACAGGGCCATCTGCTATTGATAGTTCAGGCAATGGCTCATTTCAGAATGTATCCTTAGCGTATAACACAGCAACTAATCAAGTATTTGCTGCATGGACTGAGAACCTTGTTGCTCATCATGTATTTGTTTCTATCTACAATGGTACAACATGGGGCACACCAACTGATTTGATGCTTATCCCAGGAGGTGTTTCTTCTGCGGCGGCTACTAATGCCTCATTAGCCTATGACAGTACAAATGGCAGCATGTTTGTAGCATGGTCTGATGAAACTATCGGTAATCCTATTTTTTCAATCAATACCAATGGTGCATGGAGTGCTTCCAAGGCAATAGATGGTAATGCAATAGTTAGTTCAGATATATATCTTGCGTATGACCCTGCTCTTACAACCATGTTTGCCGCATGGTCAGCTGAGGTTGGTAACAGTAGTACGAGTAATCAGACAAGAATACCAATGTATGCACTCTTTCAACCATGTTCAACATGTCCGATATGCCCAATATGTCCGCCGTGTCCGGCATGTCCAACACTTACTTTACCTTCAGCTATCAATTTTAACGGACGACAAGCTACCAATAATTTTGGTTTAGTGAGTGAACGGTTTAATCATCTGAACTGGCAAACGGGAGAATTGTATAATCTCTATCGCAATGGCACACTCATTGCGCAACTCAGGGGCACCATTGCGTATGATGATCACAACAGAACACGACGTGGTGCTGATACGTACAGCGTCATTGCAGTTGGTGCTGGAACACAAAGTGATGCGACATCAATAACAATTAACGGCTAAATAGTCCCTTAAAGAAGTCGACTATAGACATAACAATATTTTTGATGCCGTTGATGAGCATACTGATAAAGCCCATGACACTACCGCTATGCACAGGTTCTTGTACTGGTTGTACTGGTGCTGGCTTATTAAAGTAGGCGGGATCATTTTTTGGAGATTCTTGTTCAGCAACTGTTGATTCAGCAGCTGGTTGTTGCATAACTTCTTCTTCTTCTTCAAATGCTACCGCAGGAGTTTCTTCTATCGACATCTCTTCTGTTGATTGTGCAGGAGCTTGTGCCGAAGTTT
>Ga0207120_1113_pt1 | contig 16280 bp, 15 predicted proteins | sample Alteio_BWMinHeat_40_FD_153509 | JGI IMG/M metagenome (GOLD analysis project Ga0207120, IMG submission 153509) | Enriched cells from forest soil in Barre Woods Harvard Forest LTER site, Petersham, Massachusetts, United States -... | ecosystem: Environmental > Terrestrial > Soil > Temperate forest >...
CGCGCATTTCCCGCGCTGCCTGCTGCTGGCGCGCGAATGCATCGCGTGGGGCGATGCCGAAAACGTTCTGCAACCGGAACAGTTATTGAACGCGAGTTTTTTCCGCGACGGGTGGAACGCCACACCTGAAATCTGCGAGCGCGCCGTATGAGTATCTATGGCTATCTGCTCCAGCCTTTTGTTGATTATGGTTTCATGCGCCGGGCCCTGGTGGCCTGTATCGCACTATCGACAGGCGGCGCGCCGCTCGGGGTTTTCCTCGTGCTCAGGCGCATGGCGCTGGTGGGCGATGCGATGTCCCATGCGATTCTTCCCGGTGCGTCGATTGCATTTTTATGTTTCGGATTATCGCTCGAGGCCATGACGCTGGGCGGGCTGGCAGCGGGTTTGCTGGTAGCACTGGCCGCCGGTGCGGTGACGCGCCTGACGCCGCTGAAAGAGGATGCGAGTTTCACGGGGGCCTACCTGTTATCGCTTGCGGCGGGCGTTCTGATTATCTCGATGAAGGGCAGCACAATCGACCTGATGCATGTATTATTCGGCAACGTGCTGGCGGTGGATAATCGCTCGCTCACCATGATGACAGGCATCGCATCCGTGTCGCTGCTGACGCTCGCTGCCATCTATCGCGGGCTGATCGTCGAATGTTTCGATCCCGGATTCATGCGCGCGGTCAAAGGGCGCGGGGTGTGGATGCATCATATTTTCCTTGTGCTGCTCGTGCTCAATCTCGTCTCCGCATTCCAGGCGCTGGGTACGATGATGGCGCTGGGCGTCATGGTGCTGCCTGCCATCGCGGCGCGTTTCTGGACGCGCGATATCGATGCGACGATGGGCTTAAGTATTCTCCTTGCCATCGCAGCCTCGTTTATCGGGCTGCTGTTATCCTACCATGCCAGCCTGCCATCGGGGCCTTCCATCGTGCTGACGGCGGGCGGATTTTATATTTTCTCTATCTGCTGCGGGCGCTATGGGAGCATTAGCTCGCGCTTTTTTCCACACCGTCATTACAGGCATTGAGATGCGTTTTATTTTCGTAATTTTATTATTGCTGACGCTACCCGCGGCGGCCCATGCCGAGAAGCTCAAAGTCGTGGCAAGTTTCAGCATACTGGGCGATATGGTGCATGAGGTGGCCGGTGATGTTATTGACCTGAAAACGCTGGTGGGACCCAACGGCGACGCGCATGTCTATGAGCCGACGCCCGCCGATGCAAAAGCCATTGCGCACGCGGATCTCGTCATCGTCAACGGGCTGGGTTTTGAGGGCTGGCTGGAACGGCTGATCGCCTCGTCGGGGTACAAAGGCCCGGTGGTGGTGGCAAGTAAAGGCATCGCGCCGCTGGCCTTTAAGTCCGAAGGGCTGACGCAGGATCCGCACGCATGGCAATCGCTCGCCAATGGGAAAATCTATATCGCCAATATCCGTGATGCGCTGGTCAAAACCGATGGCACACGTGCGGGGATGTACCGCATCAAGGCCGCGCGCTATCTGCAACAGCTGACTATGCTGGAAGCATGGGTGAAAGCGGAGATTGCGCAGGTGCCGCCCCCGCAGCGCAAGGTCATCACCTCGCACGATGCGTTTCAGTATTTTGCGCGCGACTATGGCGTAACCTTTATCGCGCCGCTGGGCATCAGCACGGAAAGCGAGGCATCCGCCGCCGATATTGCAAAGCTTTTAGACCAGATTCGCGCCCAGTATATCCGCGCCCTGTTCATGGAAAATATCAGCGACGCGCGCCTCATCCGCCAGTTAGAGACCGATGGCGATGCCTATGTCGGCGGCACGTTATATTCCGATGCGCTGTCGCCGCCGGACGGCCCGGCGGCCAGCTATACCGCCATGTTCCACCATAACGTCACGCAATTGTTAGAAGGTATGGGGCATAATAATGGGCAGCAATAACGCGCTATTGCACTAAACCGCGGACACCGTTTCGTGCCGGGGCATCGCGTTGCGCCAGTAATAACTGGCCCACGGGATAGGTGGGAAGCTGGATTTTTTCCGCTTTATCTATCAGCGATTTTCCTTCCGGCGTTTCGTAACACACGGTAATGTCATTGCAGTGAATAGCGGACACCAATCCATCAGAACCAATAGCCACCATGGCCGTATCGGGAAATGTCTGCTCGGTGCCGCTTTCCGCTTTGCGTATAAAGCCGCCACTTATGGTAAAGGCTTTAACGGGAGAACGGCTTTTCTGATAATGTCCCGCCGGGATTTTATCATCTGCCACGGTACGTAAATCCGTTTCCGTGCCATACGGATTATGACGATCCTTAAAAACCTGCATGGACATATTATACAGGTCGCCGCGAATGCCGATATTATCCGGTATATATTGAATCGTTTTAGAGACGGGATCATAGGCGATCCCGGTAGCCGCGCCAAAAAATTCCATTAATCCCTGGCGATCCATTTGGCCGTTTTTTTCCGCCACAATATCATCGTAGGTAACCTGCAACGCACGCGCCTGCCGGGGAGTGATATTGTTTATAAGGACAATCTCGGTACCATCCACAGGCACGATCTGCGGAAATCCTTCCAGCGTGGCCGACATTATTCTGGAACCCAGACTGCCCGACTTGATGATGGATTCGAGTTCCTTGGCATTTGGCAATTCCAGCGGTCCATCGCCATCATTCAAATGGGGAATCGGTACGATAAAGCGGCCCGTTCTGACCGGCATGACCGTTTGCGCAACCTGCGTAGTGGCAAACGCCTTAAGAGTCTCATCGCTTAGAACCGGCAAATCGCTCATATTCGGGCTTCCTGACCTGTTATCAGACAATACGCAAATTAACCGACTTGCTTGTTGTTTTGGTTGCCCAGGGAATTAGTCCATGCTTTACCATCTGCGCGTTGCGTAAAATGCTCAGGTAACGCCTGTTTAATCATGTCGAAATGATCGGCAATCCCTACGCTCTCGCGCGTCAGTGAATCGATGCGCACGCGGCGTGCCGAACCCGGTACGGCATCGTCGCCAGCCACCAGTTTGGTGGTTTTAAGGTCGGGCACATCACAACGCACCGCCTGCGTGGACACCATGAAAATATCGCCTTCTTTTATTCCATAGGCGGGCATATCCCTCTGGGCCACGCGTACGTCAAAGGGGCGATTCATGTTACGGGTGCCAATCACTTTTCCTTCTTTTCCCTTAAATCCTATCTCTTCCTCTGCCTCGCGAAGCGCCGCATGAACCGGCGTTTCCACACCACCTTCAGGTTTCGGATCCAGAAATCCACCCGGCAAACAGGGCTGGCCCTTCCCCGGCTCATTCATGCGATTGATCATCGCTACATATTGGCCATCCGTGATAATCGGGTCAACGGCATGTACCACATGCGCATTCACCACTGCACCATTCGCTAAAGTAATTTCCCCCAAAGGATGTGCCGCCTTGTCGGGCTTTCCCGTTATTCCAAGCGCCATCGCCCGTTTGGCTATCTCCAGACGCGCCGGGTCCGCATTATCTATCATCCAACCAGCCATGAACCTCTCCCTCTTGGTTAATTTGAGTTAATAAAAATACCATGCCGGGGAATGAAATACAAATGGAAATGCAAAAAAATTAAAGATGATTGCGAACAGATGGTTAGCCGTGTTTTTGCATATCATTCTCTTAATGGATTTGCAAACAATACCAAATATTGCAGGGTTGTTGCTCACAGGGCACTCAGATGGAGATATGGAGGCGTAGGAAAAACAGTTTTTCTGATATGAATAAGGTTAATAAAATGGTAGTAATATTAAGATATAAATAGCTTTATCTTAATAAGTATCTCTAGAATTCAAGCCATGCTCAAACACGATCCAAAAGCTACAAATGAAGTTACCTTGCGTAAAACAGATGGCGTGATTGACCCTGCGCAAATCGTATTCCAATACGATCTTAATCGTGATGGCATCAGCAGTATTCACTCGGTGACTGCCGGAGAATTTGCGCAAGAAATCGAAAAGCTAAAAAAGCTAATGGCGCAGGGAAAAAAGATTGCTCAAACACAGCAAATTGCTAGCCGCTAAAAGACCGGGTATCTTTGTTATGGTGCTGCTTACGTGACTCGAACACGTGACCCCCGCATTACGAAAGCCAGAGCCAAGATACCCAAACATTACCAAACATCACCAAACGTTTTGATATACCGGCGTTATTCGGACGGCAAGCACATTCGCAGATTACCAAACAATACCAAACTATTCCAAGGTTATTGCTGACATGGTGCTGACAAGAGCCTTTGTATAAGCGTTGTTTGCTGACACGCTGACAGGCTCAATTCTCCGCATCTAAGACGAGTTTTGCCAACCGCTTCAAGGCTTCCATCGCCGTAGCGAAATCCGGCGCCGTTCCTTCCGGCGCGTAGGAGACGCCGCGCACGAACAGGTCGTATTCTTTCCGGTATTCGGCGTCTTGCGCGAGCGTATTCAGAAGCCGCGCGAATTTCTCCGCGCTCGACAGTGCGGCGAAAGCGTCTCTGTCCTTCGGGCGAATGAGGTCGTGCCGCATGGCGGTGAGCGCCAGGCCAGGGAAGCGCGCGTCATCCGCCGCGATGGTTTCAAGCATCGCCAGATCGTGGATGTGGCGCACGACGGCGGGATCGTCGTCCGCCGCGCCGCGCACGCGGTCGGGGATGCGCCAGGTCAGTGCACTCAGCTTATCGGCCGCGTTCTCCACCGGCGCCATGCATGCGATGCGCTCTACCTCCGGCATCTGCTTCATGAGCTTGCCGAGCAGCGATTGCACCGACAGATGCACCACTGGAAGCTCTGGGCTTTGCACGGCCATTTCCACCTGAATGTGCGGCCGTAGTCCGTCGGCGGGTTCGAAATGCGAGTCGTAATCGATGTCCACGGCGAAGAAGCGATTGCCGTCCCTTGCGCGCACGGCTTCTTCGCGGATGGAGAAGCCGCCGTCGCGCAGCGCGTTCACCACCGCATGCTTGAAGGCGGAAAGCGCGCCGCGCTTGGGGCTACCTTCGGCGATCACGCGGAAGTCCACGTCTTCCGAAAACCGCTGGAGCAGACCGTGCGCTTTGGAAAGCGCGGTGCCGCCGGAGAAAACGATCTCGAAGCCGGGGCTGTTCAGTTGCGACAGAAACGCCAGCACGCGCGTGACGTGCCAGTCCTTCTCTAATTCGAACGGCAGAGTGTTCGGCAGTTGTTTCGCTGCGCTCTCGAAGAGCGCCTTATCGGGCGAAGCGTTCATAGCTGGTATAGAAGCCGTCATAGCCGATCCTGCGCGTGATGCGCGATGTGGTGCCGAACAACCTTCCGTTCAGCACCTGGTTGTGTTTGCCCTCCCTATACTGCCTTTCCAGCGTCGAGGGAACGATTTCCACGCCGAGCCGCGTCAGCGCCTCGCGCGCCAGATCGGGGAACAGCGGCCTTTCAGGAACGCGCTCTTCCGGATTGAAGTAAGAAGGCTCCGTTCTGGCATATAGTCCATAGCCAATCTTCATGATGATGCCCTTGGCTACGAGTTGGCGCAGCGCGCGCCCCACTTGGTCGTAGCCACCCAAATCGTCAAAATCTTTGCGCAGAACTACGGCCGATTTCTGGCGAGAAATACGGGTAGCTATTTTTCGTTCCAATGTATTGTATTTTGGCATATTTTATAAATCCTGTAATTCTCAAATACACGACATCCTATATTTACAAATATACGACATTCTAGTTGATTTAGCAAGGACATGGTGTTAATAGCTGGCGCCTAGGTTTATATCAAGAAAAATCCTTTTTTCTCAATGGGAAAGCTAATAAATTGCAGAGAACCTGCAAAGAAATTGCAAAGAAAAACCATATAATAATTCGTAATAACAAACGTTTATTTTCTTTGCATGTGTTTGGTATTATAAAAGAATTGTACTTCCACTCATGAAACTAAAATTCAAAGTCCAGCCCTACAGACTTAGACTAAGCCGCCCGCGCCATCAGCCTTCAGGTCGGACTCGTCAATAGTCTCAACTTATTCAACTTGGTTAACCAATATAGCCATCGGCACATTATTTGTGTGGTGTTCAACACCGGTAGATAACAGCAGCCGTTGTACATTATTATTAACAAAGCCACCTTCGGGAATTAAGTATTCAAAGTTGCTTTTAAAGCAGTTTTCGCTTTCAGCCGCCTTGCTTGACTTTGCCGAGCAGGCATTATCGAACTCGTTTTTTAATTTTTCGATGGCAGTTTCATCTGGTGCTTGAGTCGTCATCACAGCATTGTGAATGTTGCCTATACTCCTGCGTATTTCAACAAGCTTACCGGATTCCCTGTGTTGAAACGCCTCTTGCACATCCCCGGTCATCACCAGCTCTTTGCTTTTGATAACATCGGTCAGCCCGCTCCACGGATAAGAAACCAAACCATTCGTTCGGTGTTGCGCGCCATTGATTTCCTCCCACCGGTGCTGGCTGTCAGTTACGATCAGCGACCCTGTGGCTTGCGCAATATACAGCGTCATCTCGAAATTTGGAGACATGCTCGACATCAATAATTGGCCAACTTATCAAGCAGGTGCAGGAACGTCATCGAATCCTGTGCGCGGTAACAATGGATGCCGCCTTCCAGCCGCGGCCCGTTCTCCAGGCGCGCCGATAAAGAAAGCGCTCCGGCATAATATTCCATGCGCCGCAGTCGGCTGGCTGCTTTGAGCGTCAGTCGCCGCGCCACGTACTTGGCTTTGGCCGGATCGCGCAATTCCGGCGCCATGACGTGGCTATGGCCAACGGTGCGACGGGACGTTTCCTCTTCAGGCAGTTCAACGCCGCGCAGCTGGTACCACATGCGCTCACCTAGCACACCTCCCCACGCCTTGCGCATACGTTTGGCATCCAGCGCCAGCAGCGCGCGCATGTCGCTGATACCGGCCATCGCCAGCCTGCGCTCCATGTTGTGGCCGACTCCCGTCAGATCACGCAGTTTGAGGGCAAATAGACGCTCCGGCAGGTCATGGGGTTGCAAGACCGTCATACCGTCCGGTTTTTGCATATCGGTGGCGATTTTCGCCAGATAGCGGTTCGGCGCAATGCCGATCGAACATTTGACATATTCCCCGACATTCTTCGCCAGCCCGCGCTTGATCGCACGCCCTATCTCGGTGGAACGCTCAACCGATGTTTCATTATCCATCAACCGGCAAGCAACCTCGTCAATGGAACATACCGCCGTCACTGGAATATGGTGATCGATTTCGTCGAGGATGCGGTGGTGGTATTCGACATAGCGTTCATGCTGCGCCAGCACACAGACGATACCAGGGCATATCTTCTTGGCTTCCCAAATCGGTGTGCCGGTCTTGACGCCGAATGCTTTCGCCTCATAGCTGGCGGCAATGGCGCAGGTGGCGTCAGTATCTACCGGCACCACGGCGATTGGCTTGCCGCGCAATTCTGGCCGCAGTTGCTGCTCGACGCTGGCGAAGTAGCTGTTGAAATCAACATACAGCCAGCGCAGTCCGGAAGGCGAAATTGAGTGATTTTGGGGTGAGGAAAGCATACACGCAATGGTAGTCCTGTGGTCGATTGCTGTCCAGCAAAGGTTAATGAATAAGCGTCAAATACGGACGTATATCAAATAGTTAAGCGCATGTATTTGTTGCAACTTACAGTTGATTATCTATTATAGTTTCCCCTCATTCCGAGGGGATAACAACATTTTGCAGGGAGAGTTTATGACCAAATCTTATATCCAATTTACCGAATTATTCAGCCGTCTTAGCCCCTATGAACTTAAGCACTTAAGCGAGTGCATATTATGCAAACTTGAGGCGGGATTTGAAGAGAAATTGTGTGGCAGTTGCAATAAAATTGAGCTTACCGGAAAGGACATAAAGTTTTCAATTACTGAGGCCATGCAGGACATTGCAGTAGCGCTACGAGAACGAGAATTGCAGTTGCAGCGCATGAAGCTCAATAAAACTAAGGCGCTGGTATTTGCAGATCGTAAACTTGTGGCCTGATTGCTTTGACAACAAGTGTATAGGCTTTTAATGTATTCTTTGAGGGGGCTGAAATCCCCTAAACACTGCGATTAAGGTTTAAAGTAGGCTCGTATCAGCAAGCCCTACTTCCGCACGCACATGCGTCGGGAGTAGGTGAATACAACACCCGAAAGGGAAATAAGCCTGCGCCCGTGTTTAGGCGATTTCAACTCCCGGCACCAGTGCTGCGGATTTGAATTTTTAGAGTGCGTCGGGATTCTGTCCCGGCGCACTTTTTATTTCAGGGATTATCATCAAAAAGGTGAGGAATGGTGCCGTCTAGGTGACTCGAACACCCGACCCCCGCATTACGAATGCGGTGCTCTACCAGCTGAGCTAAGACGGCATAACAAGCGATTTACAAACTATACCAAACAATTGCAAACCTTTTGCTGACATGGCGCTGATACGACGGATGAATCAGCGGCATTATAATTTCCTAACCTTTTGACCTATCAAACTCTCTTTGCCACCGCTACCCAGGCGCTCCCCGCATTACGAATGCGGTGCTCTACCAACTGAGCTAAAGCAGCATCTGGAATCAGGCTGGCGGGGGTTTATACCTTACGCGGGCGGCCAGTGACAAGAAAAATAGCAGGTGCGCGCAAAATCAGGCGGTCAGGTGGACATCTGTGCCGTCAGACTCGGCAGCTCAGCGGCAAGTTTGGCCTGCCATGCGGTCTGGGGCGTGTTGATGTGCGGAGGCTCCACAGCGGCGGGCGAGGATGCGGCGGTCTGCTTCGTTTCCGGCGCTATCCACGGATTGTTGCGCGCCGCCTCTACTTGCTGACGCAATAAATCCTTCACTTCTTCATTCTTCATTGCAAACATAGTCGATCCGCCGAGAAAAGAGCCCATATGGTCGATAATCCCTTCCTGCATGTGTTGCGGCTGGCGGGCGATCATATCGGCAGTCAGCGCTATCACGCTGTTATTCACCGTATTGTCGCTCACCACCCCTTCGCCATGTCCTTTGGAGGAAATGGAAAGCAGTATTTCTCCAATAATCGTAGCGACGATGAACAGGATACGCCAGGGGACGGATTTCAGTTTATGTTTAGCTTCTTTAATTTCGCTTTTGGGTGTTGCGGGATCGTCTCTCACCCGGCGAGCTTCCCATGTTTCATGAGCAGTGGTCCACGCATGGCAAAGCGTGCTGCCCATATATCCCCAGCTGGCAATCGTCAGCGGCCTTTTCTGTATCCATTCCCATATCCGGGCCAATCCTTTCTTTTCAGGTGCGTCAGGATCATGGGCTTTTTCCTTAACCAGCGTGGCAAATAACCCCGAAGCCACGGTCGTGGCGCCCAGCGCGGTATCGCCCCATCCGCCCTTGCGCATTTCCTCGATCTGCTTGGCCGTCATATCTTTACGCGGCGTGCCATATACGCGGGACTGCAACGCCGATGCGCCAAGAAAAGCGCCAGCAGATACATACATCATATTGCCCATCTCGGCGGGATGCTCACGCATGAAATTATGTAATTTGGTTAAAACGCCTTCCTTGCGAGGAGCCCCAAGCACCGCTACCGCGCTATCGGCGGAAATGGAATAGGCATTTTTCTGCGCTTCTGCCAGAACGGCCTGCGCCATATGACGAATCTGCAAATCGCCCTGATCGTTACGCCCGTAGGTGCTAAGGATAGTGCTGCCGCTGAGATAGGAAAGCCCCGCTACCACGTCTTTCCACTTATGCTCCATCGCCCCGTAAACCGTATAGCCTATATCGGCTATAGTCATAGAGACGCCACTGGCCTGCAGCGAATTCTCACGTATCCAGCCCCACCAACCCAACTTTTTTTTCTCAGGTACGGTGATGTCAGGCGTGCCTTCTACCAGCTTCTTATGCGTCAACTTGGCGATGAGTTCCGTTTTACTCCTGAATCCACGCACTTCCAGCGTGGGTTTTCCTTCCAGGGCAAACGTAGTCCAATCATATTTGGCAGCCTTAAATGCTTCTATGGCGACAGCCCGCTTGGCGGGGTCCGCTCCTTCACTCACATGCAGATATGCATGCAAATCGCCCTTCGGCGTTTCTTTAAATACCACCTCGTCTATGAAGGGCGATTGCGAATAATAATAACGGGTCACCTTAAGAAGCCTGTAAGTAATGAATTCTCCAGTATTAACTATATACGGAAATTGTTACAGGCGTGTGTCAGCTGTCTCAAAAACACTATTAATTTACAAGTTATTGTAAATTAATATCATTGTGCCTCAGGCGCGCGCAGTATGTCGCCTGCGGTTTCCTTGCGCAGGTGGCTGTGGAAGCGGCTGTAGCCGAAATAGATCAGCAGGCCGACGACCAGATAGGCCAGGTAGAACTTCACCGTGACCGGGTTGGAAAGCAGGCTGGAAATCAGGTAGCCGCAGAATAAAATGCCCAGGATGGGGAAATACGGCGAGAAGGGCACGGTAAAGGGGCGCGGCAGGTTCGGTTCCTTGCGGCGCAGGTAGAGCACCGAGAAACAGATGATGGCAAAGGCGCACAAGGTACCTAAGCTCACCAGATCGCCGAGGACGTCGATGGGCGTAGTGGCGGCGACCAAGCCGATGATGGCGCCGACGAGGATGGTGTTGATCCACGGCGTCTGAAACCGTGGATGCACCTTGCCAAACATGGCGGGCATCAGGCCGTCACGCGCCATGGTATAGAAGATACGCGTCTGTCCGTAGAGCAGCACCATCATCACCGAAGTCAGCCCGGCGATAGCGCCGATCTTGACGAGGAAAGCCAGCCACGGCAGACCGATGGCATCCACCGCCTTAGCGATGGGATCTGGCACGTTGAGGGTCTGGAAAGGCACAAGGCCGGTCAGCACCAGCGACACCAGCATGTACAGCACGGTGCATACGAACAGCGAACCAAGGATGCCGATGGGCACGTCGCGTTTGGGATTTTTGGCTTCCTGCGCCGCAGTGGACACGGCCTCGAAACCTACATAAGCAAAGAACACGATGCTCGCGCCGCGCAATATGCCGCCCCAGCCATACTGTCCGGGAACGCCGGTGGGTTCGGGGATAAACGGATGCCAGTTGGCGGGATTGACATAAAATATGCCCACCGCGATGAACAGCAGCACCACCGAGACTTTGATGACAACGATGACGTTATTGACCGAGGCGGATTCCTTGACGCCCAGCACCAGCAGCAGCGTCATCATGGCGATGCCGAAAAGCGCGGGCAGGTTGATATTATTGCCGATGATCAGCGTCTGCGTCGCCAGATCCATATGCGCGGTGGGGGTGGAAAGCGCGGTGGGAATGTCGATGCCGAACCCATGCAGGAAACTCACCACATAGCCCGACCAGCCGACGGCCACCGTCGAGGCGGCGACGCCATATTCGAGCAGCAAAAGCCAACCCATGACCCACGCGAAAATTTCCCCCAGCGAGGCATAGGCATAAGAGTAGGCGCTTCCCGAAACGGGCAGCATCGAGGCCAGCTCGGCATAACACAGCGCGGCGAACACGCAGCACAGGCCGGCCAATACGAAGGAGAGGATGATGGCGGGGCCAGCATATTGCGCGGCAGCCTGCCCGGTCATGACGAAAATACCGGCGCCGATGATGCAGCCGATGCCGAGACTGATGAGGTTGGTCGCCGAAAGCGTGCGCTTGAGTTCGCCGTTGTCCGACTCGCGCTGGATGATGAGAACGGATTTTTTGAGCAGCAATTTCGAAAACGTCATGATTCCTCCACCAAGTTTAAGCACTATTTCTACACACTTATGCAAAATTTGCAAAGCAGTTATGTATGCGCTTCCCAAATGACAAATAATGCGTAATATGTTTATCATTCTTTAAAGAGGGATATTATGAAGACAGGAAAAATTTTGTGCATTGCGGCATGTTTGCTGATAAGCGGCTGCGGCATTTTTGCTCCGGATAAAGCCAAACCGGAAGCAGCTAAACCTACCCTGCGGCTGACGCTGCTGCCACAGGAGCCACTCTCCGTCGGCCACGCCACCACCGTGCTGCTCAAGCTCAATGACATGACATCGCGCACGCTGATGACCGATGACATGCTTGAAGTGAAACATACCAAAAAACTCCACCTGCTGGTGATTGATCCGTCGTTTCGCGACTACCAGCATATCCATCCGCAACCCACTGCTACGCCGGGCATCTACATCTTCAGCTTCACGCCCAAACGCCCCGGCGGCTACCGCGCCTGGGCCGATGTTACGCCGGTCTTCACCGGCAAACAGGAATACGACATGGCCGATCTCGGCGCACCCAAAGGTGCTGGCGTTACTAAAACCGAAAGCCATGAATCCACCGTCGACGGCTATCATTTTACTTTATCGTTCGATAGCGCGCCTGTGGCCGGTGGCGAATCGATGGGCAGCATTACCATCACCGATAAAAACGGCGAGCCGGTCAAAAATCTCGAACCCGTCATGGGCGCGTTCGCGCATATCGTCGGGTTTTATGACGACTACCGCACCATCGTCCACGTCCACCCGATGGGCGCAGAGCCGCAGAACGACAGCGATCGCGGCGGCCCCGATTTAAGCTTCCACCTCGAACCAAGCAAAGCCGCTTTCATCAAACTCTACGCGCAGGTGAAAATCAACGGCAAGGAAATCTTCACGCCGTTTGGAGTGAATGTGGGGAAGGGATCATAACCTCTACTTACTTCCCCCTCCCCCCTCGTGGGGGAGGGTCGGGGAGAGGGGGAAGCCTCCACATACTCTTAAGTACGTTGAGAGTACCCCCTCTCCCTAACCCTCTCCCACAGGGGGAAGAATTATATCGCCGCGCAACGCGCTTTCAGCCACGCCTGCTCCTGCGTATCTAACATATCGGCAAGCTGTTCCAGTACCCACGCGTGATACGCATTGAGCCACTGCTTCTCCTGCGCCGTCAGCATGGAAATTTCTACCAGCCGCGTGTCGATGGGCACGCAGGTGACGGTGTCGAAACCCAAATAATCCCCTCCCCCCTCAAGGGGGGAGGGAGAAGGATTTTTTTCCACCACCGCCACCAGATTCTCAATACGAATACCAAACTCCCCCGCCTTATAATAGCCCGGCTCATTGGAGACGATCATACCGGGTTTTAAGGGCGCGTCCCCTCCCCGTTTGCTAATGCGCTGCGGGCCTTCATGCACACCGAGGAAACAGCCAACGCCATGGCCGGTGCCGTGATCGTAATCCAGCCCCGCCTGCCACAGATACTGCCGCGCTAAGGCATCGAGCTGCGAGCCGGACGTGCCATGCGGAAAGAACGCGGTGGCAAGTGCAATATGGCCTTTGAGCACGCGGGTAAAACACTCTTTATGTTCCTGCGTCGGCGCGCCGATGGGAAAAGTGCGCGTGATATCGGTGGTGCCGTCAGGATATTGCCCGCCGGAGTCGAGGAGGAAGAGTTCGCCTTCTTTAGCCGCGCGGTCACTCTGCGGCGTCACGCGGTAATGCACGATCGCGCCGTGCGGCCCGCTGCCCGCGATAGTGGTGAAGCTCGGCTCGACGAACATCGGATGCTGGGCGCGAAAGTATAATAATTTTTCGCTCACCTCGATTTCCGTAACGGATTTGCCTTCCATCCAGCATAATAATTTCACCACGGCTGCACCGTCGCGGATATGGGCGCTGCGGATGCCTTTGAGCTCAACCGGATTTTTCACCGCCTTGGCTAGCATGCATGGATCCTGCGCTTCTACAATTTTCGCTCCCGCTTTTTCCAGCGTTTGCGTAAACCACACCGGCACCGCTTGCGGATCGCATAGCACACGGTATTTACCCAAACTCAGCAGCCCTTCTTCCAACGCGGACGGCTCACATAGCATCACCTCATCGCCCAGATGCGCGCGCACCGCCTCATCGCAGCGCGACGGCATAATATAGAAGTGCACACGCGCGCTGGCCTCTATTATTGCAACTCCCAATGCCAACGGCGTATTCTCCACATCGCGCCCACGAATATTGAGCAACCAGTTCACCGCATCCGGCGCGGTCAGCAATGCCGCGTCAGCCCCCGCAAGCGCCACCTGTTCGCCGATACGCCGCCGCTTGGCGGAGGATTCCACACCCGCATAGCGCAGCTCATGCATAAACAGTGGCGTAGCGGGCGCGGCGGGACGATCCAACCAGATCCCATCCACCAGATTTTCCACCGCCACCAGTTCGATGCCTTTTTTACCCAGCACTGTTTTCATGCGCGCCAACATAGTGCGGGTATAAAGCTTTGCATCGTAGCCAATCTTATCACCGCTATGCGCCTGAACGGCCAGCCAGCTTTCGGGCAACATACTCGCGGTATTATGCTGCTCATAGAGCGCCGCATCGGTTTCATTCTGCGCCTGCAACGTATAGCGCCCGTCAGTAAACAACGCCGCCTTGTCGCGCAGCACCGCCGCACTTCCCGCCGAGCCTGAAAAGCCGCACAGCCACTCCACGCGCCGGTTGCAGGCGGGCGGGTATTCGCTCATATATTCGTCATGCACGGGCTGGATATATCCGGCGAGCGCGTGCGCCGTCATGGCTTTGCGAAGTTGCATCAGTTTTTCCATCGTCAGCGCTCCAGCACCAGTGTGCACCACTCATTATGCACAAAACGTTTTTTCAATTTCAGCCCCTGCATCGCATGTGCCGACAACACCTGTTTCTCCTGCGACACCAACAGCCCGGAGAGCACCGCCACGCCATGCCGCTGCAGATGCGCCGCAAGGTCGGGTGCAAATGCGACTAAAGGGCGCGCAAGAATATTGGAAACAATCAAATCATACGGCCCACCGCGCCTGACGCGTTCATGGGTATAACCGTCGGAGACGGCGGAAGTGACATGCATCGCTTCACGGTTGGTCTGCACGTTGGCTTGCGTTATGCGCACCGCTATCGGATCGATATCCACCGCCAGCACATCGGTTTTCCATAATTTTGCAGCCGCAATCGCCAGCACGCCGGAGCCGCAACCCATATCGAGCACGCGTTTGAAACTGCGTTTTTTCGCCAGCCAGTCGAGCGCTTCCAAACAACAGCGCGTCGTGCCATGTTCGCCGGAGCCGAAGGCCGCACCGGCATCAACCTGGATAGGGATACTCCCCGGCGGCGGCGATTCCTCGACATGCGAGCCATGTACGTAAAACCGCCCGATGGAAAGCGGCGGGAAATTCTTTGCCACCTGCGCCAGCCAGTCCTGTTGCTCGACTTTGACCAGTTGCGTTTTGGGAATGGGGATATTGTGCAGACTGCACAGAATCATCAGGCGGCGCTCCACTTCAGGCATCTCGGGCGGTGCGCCGAATAATAATTCATACGTCCATATTTTATTCGCCTCATCGGTTTCAAAACCCGAGACAGCAAGCGAAATATCATCGAACGAATTATCGGCGGTTCCCGCGGCGGCGGCCGGAATATCGAATACCACTTTCCAGTATTGCGGGCTTTGCGCGAAGGGATTGGCTTTGGAACGTGCGGTCATGAAGTTCCTTTCTCGATCAATGCGAGCCACTCATCCTCACTCAGGATGCGTACGTCCAGCTCTTTGGCTTTTTTTAGTTTCGATCCGGCATCGTCACCGGCAATTACGTAATCGGTTTTGGCCGAGACGCTGCTGGCCACTTTCGCGCCCAGGCTCTCCGCGCGCGCCTTGGCTTCGCTACGCGTCACCTTGATGAGCGTGCCGGTAAACACCACTGTCTTGCCGGATACCGGCGAATTTCCCGCTACCACCTCGGCATCTTTGATATGCAATATTCGTCCCAGCTTATGCACGATGTCCACATTATGCGGCTCGCGGAAAAAATCCGTCAGCGCTTCCACCACCGTTGCGCCGATGCCATCAATCGCATCCAGCTCCGCATGGATTTCTTCGCTGTGCGGCAACTTCTCCATCGCCGTCATCCACGCGTCATACGAACCGAAATACCGCGCCAGCAGTTTCGCCGTGATCTCGCCGATATGGCGGATACCCAGTGCGAAGATGAATTTCTCCAGCCCTGTATCCTTGGCAGTCTCTAGGGCTTGCAGCAGATTCTCCACCGATTTTTTGCCCCAGCCTTCGCGTTTTTCGATAAGATCGATTTTCTCCGGCAGCGCAAAAATATCCGCCGCGTTTTTGATCAGCCCGTCCTGCCAGAAGGCCGTAATCTGTTTCTCGCCCAGCCCGTCAATATCCATCGCGTTGCGCGATACGAAATGCTTGAGCCTCTCCACCAGCTGCGCCTCGCACAGCAACCCGCCCGTGCAGCGCCGTGCCACCTCGCCCTCCTCGCGCACCGCGAGGCTGCCGCATACCGGGCAATGATCGGGAAACGCGTAAGGCTGCCAGTTGCCGGGCCGCTTGCTCACATCGACT
>Ga0207120_1114_pt1 | contig 16216 bp, 13 predicted proteins | sample Alteio_BWMinHeat_40_FD_153509 | JGI IMG/M metagenome (GOLD analysis project Ga0207120, IMG submission 153509) | Enriched cells from forest soil in Barre Woods Harvard Forest LTER site, Petersham, Massachusetts, United States -... | ecosystem: Environmental > Terrestrial > Soil > Temperate forest >...
CTGCACTAGGTTCAACTAATCTATGTGTTGATTGTGGCGCAGCAAGTGGGGGACGCGTTGCAGGATTAGCAGCGAGCTTTGGAGGACAAGGAGGGCAAAAACTGCCTTTGGAGCAATATAATGAATTAAGGTCAGGTTGGAGCGTGGATTCAGGAGCAAAATTAAACTTGGCGTTACAATTGGCGAAACAGCGAGTAACTCAGCAAGATCCCGCATGGATAGCTTCTTATGGACAAGTTATTCATATGTTAAGCGATGCTTTAAAACGTGCTTCTAGTAGGAGTGGAGGTGATAGTGAAAAGCTTGTGCGTGATTATACTCAGGCAACTCAAGCGATGCAACAAGCTGAGTTACAAGCAACAGCACCAAAATTTTCCGCCGTACCACCTGGAGGCGCTGTATCGCAGGCAGCAGCACAAAAGATAGAAACACTTAAGGCAGATGCTGCTTCCTTGATACATGTGATGACCATAAGTCCCAGCAACTTGATACATAACTTTGATGCTTACACCCCAAACATGCAACAAATTATAATGCAATTAAGAAGTTCTGGTGCAACTGCAGATGCTACCTATTTTGAACAAGAGTGGCAAAAGCTCGGAAAGATTAAGATAAAAGAGGAACAAAAAGCTAAACAAGAGCGAGCTGTTGTTAATGAGGTTCTTGAACGCATGATCCGTATAGCGCAAGACTCAACCAACTATACGTCAGGGGATCCTCTCGTAGATGTTAATGGTTTTATAAATAAGGTACACATACGCGACTTAAGAGCAACAACAAATGATCAAGGCAACAAGCTCATTGATGCAATACTAGAAATCACTGAAGAATTAAGAGATGGTGGATGGCCCGCATATGGTAAGCTTAAAGATATTATAGACGTAAAATATCCAGGATTAAAAAAATTCTGGCTAGATTTTGTTCTTGAGCCACTATGGGGTCCAGAATCAGCACCAAAAAGATGGGTACCACCTGCGCCAAAAACTAGAGAAGAAGAAGACAAAGAAAAAGCTCGTTTAGCAATAAACGCAGAACGAGACGCAGAGTCCAGAAGACAACAAGCAGAAGCAATTAGAAGAGGGGAGGAGGAAGAGCGCAAGCGAGTAATGACTTCCGGGACACCCTTAGAAAAGTACAAGTTACTACAAGGAAGATTCGACAGATTCGGCGTAGAGTTTTCCGACGCAGCATATAACGTTGTCATGGGCGTAGCAGACGAGATAGCACAAGGAAAGAGTGAAAGGTTATCTGATGCCAAGTTGATTCTTGAGGATTTGAGGCAACGTAAAAATTTCTGGGATGAGCTATATAGGAAAAATCGACGTCCAGATCCATGGGTAGATAGACAACTTTTACTAGCAATTAAGAGAATGGAGGATGTTATTGCGGCGATGTATGCTAGATGAGGAGAACATTTGCCATTAAGAAAATGCAAGCAGCATGAGCCTAATGTCTATAAAACATCAATTCATGCTATTAAAACCCCGCTCGGGATCATTTCCTGGGCGGGGCTTTTTTTGACGTGATGCGTGTTTACCGGTACCATCTAAAAACGTAGCTACTCTCGTATTATTTTCACTTTACTAAAGCGCGGTACATGTATGGATACGCGGTATGATCATCAGTTAACAGAACAGCAGATGCGTGAACGCTGGGAGCATGAACGGACCTATGCATCTGACAACAACCCTGGCCCTTTGTACTCTATCGACACGCCGCCACCGACAGTTTCTGGGTCGCTCCATATTGGTCATATCTTTTCCTACACGCAAACTGATGTTATTGCACGCTACAAGCGCATGAGTGGCTTTTCGGTACTCTATCCATTTGGATTCGATGACAATGGTCTACCAACTGAGCGATATGTTGAAAAAAAACGAGGCGTGCGGGGCACATGCTCTTGGCCGCTCTGAATTTATAAAAATTTGTCTTGAAGAAACCCACCATGTTGAACAAGAGTTTAAACAGCTTTGGCAGCGCATGGGATTGTCGATTGAATGGGACAAGTGTTATTCAACAATTTCTGCATCTACGCGTGCAATTTCTCAAGAATCGTTTATTGAACTTTACAACAAAGGTTTTATTTACCGCGCTTATGAGCCGGCGTTGTATTGCACAACCTGCCGCACCTCAGTTGCGCAAGCAGAACTTGATGATATCGAGCAAGATTCATTTTTTAATGACATTGTGTTTCACGATGAGCGCGGCAATGATCTCATCATTGGCACCACGCGTCCCGAATTATTACCCTCGTGCGTAGCGCTTGTGTACAACCCTGCCGACACCCGATATCAGCATCTTAAGGGCATGAATGCTATAGTTCCGTTATTTGGCCACCGCGTACCGATTGTTGAAGATGAATCAGTTGATATCGACAAAGGCACTGGCCTCGTGATGTGCTGCACATTTGGTGACAAAGCTGACATTGCTTGGTTTAAAAAATTTAAACTTCCCTATAAGCAATCGATCGGTTTTGATGGTCGTTGGATGGCGGATACTGGAGTTCTTGCGGGGCTTACCTGCCACGAAGCACGCAAAAAAGTGCTTGAAGAGTTGACCAAAGCAACATTATTGCTGCGCCAAAAACCGATTACCCACGCGGTCAATGTGCATGAGCGGTGCAAACGCGAAATTGAATATGTTGCATTGTCGCAGTGGTTTTTAAAAATTTTGCCGTACAAAAAAGAACTTATAGCGCTTGCTGACTCAATTGCTTGGTACCCAAGTTTCATGAAAGCGCGCTACACAAACTGGGTTGAAAACATTAGTTGGGACTGGTGCCTTTCGCGCCAGCGGTTGTATGGCATTCCATTTCCCGTGTGGCATTGTGCATCGTGCGGACACGTCTTGTTGGCAACGCCAGAAATGCTTCCTGTTGACCCACAAGAAACTTTGTATAAAGGTACATGCACTAACTGCTCAAGTACTGATATCAAACCTGATACTGATGTCATGGACACGTGGAACACCTCATCACTAACACCCTATTTGTGCTACAAATATTTTAATCCTGCAGCCATTTCACCATTTCGCGATCCACGCATTACGTCGTTTATCCCAATGAGCATGCGGCCACAGGCGCACGACATTATTCGCACCTGGGCATTTTACACTATCACCAAAGTGTGGATGCATCATGCAACGGTGCCATGGAAAGAAATCGTCATTTCCGGCCACGTACTCGGTGATGCGCAACAAAAACTTTCAAAATCACAAGGTGGTGGCAAGCTGACACCAGAAGCATTATTGCAGCAGTATCCGGCCGATGTTATTCGCTTTTGGACGGCATCGGGCAACTTGGGCTATGACATCGCATTTTCCGAAAATCAGCTCAAAATTGGCTTAAAACTTGTTACCAAATTATGGAATGCTTTTCGTTTTACTAAAGAGCACATTGCTTCAGCGTCGACTGAAGTGCCAACGCCTGATGCGCTTAGTTCAATTAACCAGTGGTTGTTGCATGAAGTGAGTGTGTGTTTTGCTGAATATAAAACACACCTTGATCAGAATGAATTTGGTCTTGCACTCCACCGCATCGAGACCTTTTTTTGGACGTCGTTTTGTGATACGTACATTGAGCTGGTAAAACATCAGCTGTTTCAAGCGCAGGCCTATGCACCGGAAACGGTTGCTGCAACACGCTGGACTTTGTCTACCGTGGGCATGCGTATTTTGCAAATGTATGCGCCCTATGTGCCGTACGTAACGGAAGCAATCTACACTATCATCTATCGTGCATCATTGGGTCATGCATCATTGCATCAAACAAAATTTACCGAACATCAGACCTTGTTTGTGTTTGCTGATGGTGTACAACGTGCACAGGTTGTTATTGCTATTGTTGAACAGGTGCGTAAACTCAAAACTGAAAAGCAATTATCGCTTAAAGTTGAGCTTGCACGGCTCGAGATCGTTACCGACAACATAGATGCACAGTATGCCTTGCGGGAGCAGGAGCAGCTGCTCAAAGGGGTAACACAAGCGCGTGAAATTGTTTTTGTGTCGTCGACATTTTCAACAGCAGATATGACAGAACGTGATGGCGCATGGTACGCGGTAGTTGGGCTGTAACATATGGTAACCATCAAAAATGCACAGCGCGCCGTGCCGTGTGATGTTAAACAACTCAAAGCTGACGCGCACTATCTACTCAAAATTCTCGATTACGAGGATTTTGATCTTGGGATTATGTTAGTAAGCGATACAACAATACAGCAGTACAATCGCGACTATCGCGGTAAGGACAAACCAACTGATGTGTTGTCATTTCCCTATCATCCTGATCTGAAAGCAGGCGAGCGTATTGAAGCAACAACGGAAGAAGATAGAAATGTAGGTGATCTGATCATTGCGCCTTTGTATGTGCAGGCTGATGCCAAGCGGTTGAAGGTGCCATTTGAGCGGCGCATGCGGCGTCTGCTGGTGCACGGAATCTGCCATGTGCTCGGCTATGATCACGAAACTGATGCGGACTACGCGGTCATGATCAAACAAGAACGGTCGCTTTTACAACGGTTATACGCGCATGACAAGCGCAATAAAAAATAGGTTTAATTATGTATACACACAAACAACGATGCAAGCTTAGTGTCTTAGTTGTCATGATGCTTATGCTGTCAAATTTTTCTGCCATGGTTGGTACGAATGATTTCGACGGCTGCTCTAGCCATAGCAACAACACGCAGGTTGACTCCTCCGCAAGTGCACCCGCAGCTGCTGCGCCGTCTGCCCCATCTGCTCCCGCAGATTCTATAGCAGGTGGGATAATGAAAGCTGTGCTATGGGGCATGTTTACGGCATTTGGCAAGGAAGTATTTGAGCGAGGCTGGAAAAGCCATACAACAACGTCAGATGAAAAAGAGCAGCAGGAAACGATTGCAGCGCTGCGAAAACATGCATTACGAGAAAAAGCAGCAGAAGAAATTAAAAAAGTTGAAGAAGGTTTAGAACAATGCAAGGCACGACGCGCACAAGGTCTTTCTCATCCACCATGTGAAGATATGGAAAAATATTTAAGCAATCTTACTAAGAATTATGAGGGTCAGTATCTTCGTGGTAAAACGAAAAAAGAGATGCTAGCTGAAGCAGCGTAATTAGTGGGTGAACATCTCGTTTTTAGTAAAGGGACAACTATGACAAAAAAATTATACTCAATGCTTATTTTTAGTGGCTTGCTGACTTCGTGTGCAGGAATACAGGGTCATGATAGACCTGGGCAAGTTAATGAAGTGTCTGAATTGACCAGTTGGCAAGCTGTACAAGAAACTACAAAATTTCAAATCCTTCATATTCCTGCCAATGTAGTCGCGAGTGGGGCTCAGGGGACTGGTCAGGTAATAGGACAAACAGTTGGGCATTTTACTTGTAATAGTGTCGGAAGCTATTTGCATGATGTAAAAAGCATCGGTGTGTACCCTGCTACAGCGGCACGAGTTGCTGCAATGTGGGGCCAAGTGCGTCTCAATGTGTGGCCGACTGAAAAGCAACAACAAGATAAACAAATGTATGAGAAAGAAGAGCGAATAATTCAAGAAAAAATAGAGGCAGAACGGAAATACGCTCAGGCTAAAGCGATGCTTGAAACATATCAAAAACTAAAAGAATCAGAGACTTTGCTTGAAGACGCTGGAAAAGAAAAACTCGTTGCTCAGAACATGACTAATGATCGTCTTGCACGTGAAGGGTTGGGATCTAAGGAGACGGCGCAGCTTGAGCAACTTGGTAAAGATCTTCAACAATTAGCTGATGCGGAACGTGCAGAACGCGTACGCAGTGGCATGCCAGCTGAAGCAACAACACGAGATTATGCGGCACTTGAAAGATTGAAAAAGCTTGGCACGTCTGAATTTATCGAGCACGTTCGTGCTGAGTATGATCGTAGAAAGAAACGTCTTGATGCGCATATAAAAGAACGTGAAGAAAAAGAAACTGCCAGACTTGCAAGTGAAAAACTAACAGCAGTAGCTTTAGCGCGTGCGGAGCAAGAGAAAGCAGCCGAGCTTGTCAAAAATTCGAGCACAACGGCAGCAGAAAAAGTATTAGCGTGTATTACTCAGAAAATGAATCGAGAACAGGCAAAGCTTGAAAAATGTGCGTAAATGATACGCATTTAAAGTGATTATGGGGAGCTGAAAAGACTCCCCGTTTCTTTGTGACCTGCGGTCAAAAATAGTTAGCAAACTTCTACTAAACTTTCAAAACTTCAGGTTTTTTGTACGCCAAAATCACCAAACCAATAATGTTAGGGATTGCGACAAAGGCGAGAATCACATCCATTATCGCCCAGGCATATTGTGTTTCAATAAGCGGTGCAATAAAAATCATACCCACGGTGAGTGCAATATAACTGTGCAGCCAGCGGTAGCGTGTGAGTGACGTAAATGTTTGCATGCCATTGAATGCATTGCCGATGACCGTAGTAACCACAAACAGTGTGACCGTTGCAAGGAGCACAAAGCGGCCGGCAACTGGTGAGCCCATTTTAAATGCTTCGTAAATCATCGTGCTTCTGAATGGCCCGTTACACAATCCCATAACAAGCACCAGTAATCCTGATGTTATTGAAATAATGGCATCTGAAATCATGGAGAACATGGCAAGAATACCTTGGTCAACCGGACGTTTGGTTGCTGCCATGGCATGCGGAATTGATGATGTACCAATGCCCGCTTCGGTTATGAAAATTGCTTTATACACCCCTGCTTGCATTGCATGCATGACGGAGGCGCCAGCAAAGCAACCAAGTGCAGCTTTGCTTGAAAATGCGCTGCTCAGCACGAGTGCAATTGCATCACCAAGTGCATGCAGATTGCGCGACAAAAGTATAATTGCAAACACAATGTACAGGACAAACATGATTGGTACTAATTTGCTGGCAATATCACCAACGCGTTGTGCACCACCACGTAATGTAATAAAAACGATCATTGCTAAAACGGCACCTATTGCAGGTTTTGGTAGTGATTCTAAAGCATAAATATTAGCAAGGGTGTTTGATTGTAGCATCGAAAAACCAACAAATAATATGAGCGCAAAATAGGTATACCAGCGCGCAAGAAATGGACTGATAGTGTGCAGATAGCGCATTGGGCCACCCATAATTTTGCCATCGGCTGATATGGTGCGTGTTTCAAGCGCGAATACAACTTCGGTAAATTTGGTTGCTGATGCAAAAAAGATATACACAATGAGCCAAAACAATGCGCCAGGGCCGCCGGTTAAAATCGCAATGCCAGGCCCGACAATGTTGCCCATCCCGAGAGTTGTTGCCATTGCTGCAAACAATGCATGGAATGGATTGATCGCGTCAGTTTTTTTCTCGTCTTTAAATTCTTGAATAGTACCGGTGATGAGACGCATAAAGCGGGGGAATGCTCTGATTTGTGCAAAACGCGTGATCAACGTGAGCACGATGGCGACGCCAAAAAATAACACGGTTGAGATAACAGGAGATAGTACAGAGCTCCAGGTTGTGGCAAGCCATGAAAAAAAGCCGGTCATAAGAATCCTTTTAAAAAAATATCTTTTTTAGTAGAGCAAGATTCAATTACGCTTCACATCGCCATAGAGTTTTTATTTTCGCATGTCATCCCTGCGCCTGCCCGCCGAAGCCTTGGCGAAGGCTGGGAAAGCAGGGATCCAGGCGAAAGTTCTTCGCTTTCACTGATCTCAAATATACCATTGATAGTAAAAAGACTTATGTTTTTTTTGATAAAAAAGATAACGCCTGTCGCATGAGTTGATCAAAGGGCAATGAAGTTCCTGCATAGGTATCACCTAAGTATTTCATCGTACTGGCAATTTCAGTGCGTGTGTAATTGAGCGATACGAGTGCTTCTGCTACATCGTCCCACTGGGTGAGTTGCGCGGTGCCTGTGTTGTTTTCAAGCGGAAGGCCTGATTTTACCAGTTTGGCCACTTTGTGGCGCAATTGGGCAATCATTTGTTCGGCTTTTTTGCCACCAATGCCGCTGACGTGTGAAAGTGCTTTTTCATTACCTGTTTGTATAGCTTGTATAAAACGTTCTGGGCCGAGTTGGCCAAGCACGGCGAGTGCAATTTTTGGGCCAAGGCCTGAGCAACTTGTGATGAGTAGAAAGATGGTACGCTCAAGCTCGTGCATGAAGCCATATAATGTTGGCCCCTGCTCCTGATTCCAATGCATGTGTACCTGCAGGGCTACCGCGTGCTGGAGCTGAAACTGCGTTGGATTGGGAACGTGCAGTGCAAAGCTCAGTGTGCCAATATCGATGGTTATATCGTGATCAGAAATGGCCGTAACGGTACCCGAGATACAACGAATCATAGCATTGGTACTCCTGTAATGTTGTATAAAAAAATGATGCAGTCTGTGGTCTAGTAAACCTGAAAATGGGCGGATGTGCAAGGCGACAAAGGTGCAAGAAATGGCTGTTTATATTGACAAATACGGCCCACCTGGTACATTGCCAATATTCCTATACAAGGGGTATGTACGCGGGAATAGCTCAGTTGGTAGAGCGTTGCCTTGCCAAGGCAAAGGTCGCGGGTTCGAGTCCCGTTTCCCGCTCCAGATATTCTAAGGACAAGCACATCAACATTCTCTGCAATTCATGACCATAGGTGATTGGTAAATCACAGAAATTCTGGTAGGGTCCGTACTACCACACATCCCTTGCGAAAAAAATTTTGTATATTGAAAAAAATCAACTATGTGCTGACCGTTTGGTCGTGCATACTCATGCTAGGCGTAAGGTGTGGACGTGGCTAGCAGGGCATACTACATTACTATACAGGGGTTTTCATTAATGAAATCAATTGTAGAAGAAGCATCATCAGTGATGAAAGCTATTGAAAAAGGCTGGACCCAAGCGGGAAAACCACGCGAATTTAGCGTTAAGGTATATGAGGAAGGTGTCAAAAATTTTATCGGCATGAGTGTCGAGCCAGCAAAAATTGGCATTTTTTTTGAAGAGCGCATGGTTAAATCAGCGCCAACACCAAAAAAAGAGCATCATCAACAAGCATCAAGAAAAGAGCAACCGGCCCCCCGAAGCTCACAGAGCGAAGTAGAACATCGTGATCGTTCACCACGACATCAAGAACCACGTCAGGCACATGCTGAACCTCGTCAACAGCATCGTAGCCAAGACGAAGTAAATTCTACCCCTCGAAATTCTCATGAAGTAGGACAACACAAAGAATCTCGTCCACAACGTACTAATCATGCGCAACGTTCACACAACAACGATCGTCATCACCAACAGCATGCCTTTCGTAGCCAGGGCGAAGCAGGGCCTGTCCCTCGTAGCTCGCAGGGCGAAGTAGGAAAAATTGATGTTCGTCCGCGTCAAGAATCGGTTGCTATGCCTGAAAGGCATGAACAGCCAGAAACAGGAGCGCGTACATTATGGTCAGATGAATTGATTGATGCAGCGCGACGTTGGATTAATGATACGCTTGTGTTAATGGGCAAATCGGATAAAACATTTTCGATTGAAGCAAAGAAATATCATTTAATTGTTACATTCACACAACCAGTGTTTGAGGACAAAGAACAAGAGCGTGCACTTTTCAGAAGTTTTGCGCATCTTATTATGCAATCGCTGCGCAATCATTTTAAAAAAGGGTTCCGCGGTTTTCGCATCGTGCTCAACAGTGGTGGTCAACATAGTGCATAATTCATGATCTATAACCACGATGACGATACCATTATCGCTCAATGCACACCAAACGGCGCAGGCGCCATAGCCCTTATCCGTATAAGTGGTGCACAAGCAGTTGCTGTTGCTGATCGCATCTGCAAGCTTGCTTCGCGCAAAGAGCTGACAGCATGCGAATCACACACAGTACATTTTGCCCGCGTGTATGATGAACGTGGTGGCGTGATTGATCATGTGATGGTGACACTCATGCGTGCTCCAAAAACATTTACTGGCCAAGATACCGTTGAAATCACATCACATAACAATCAATTTATTATCGAGCATATTGTGCAGCGCGCCCTTGTCTGTGGTGCTCGCATGGCACAGGCAGGTGAATTTACACGTCGTGCCGTGCTTAACGGCAAAATGGACCTGCTTCAAGCAGAAGCACTTAATGAATTGATTCATGCCAATACACAACAGACCCTCAAACAAGCACTTGCTCAACTTGAGGGAAGTTTTTCTTCATGGATTGCCACCATCGAGTATGAGCTTGTGCGAGCGCGAGCTTTTTGTGAAGCAAGTTTTGAATTTATCGATGAAGAGATGACCTTTGATGCACAGATTAAAGATGGTATTTCCCGCATATTGGCTACCATTGTAACGATCAAGCGCACCTTTGATGCGCAACAGCAGATTCGCCAAGGTGTGCGCATTGCACTTATTGGTTCGGTCAATGCAGGCAAGTCATCATTATTTAACGCACTTGTTGGCACCAAGCGGGCGATTGTGACTGCACAACCGGGCACAACGCGAGATACCATTGAAGCTGGTTTGTATCGGAGCGGTAGTTATTGGACCATTGTTGATACGGCGGGTTTGCGTGAAACTGATGATCAGATTGAGCAAGAAGGAATTGCGCGTTCGCATGCAGAAGCGGAGCGAGCTGATGTTGTCCTCATCGTAGTTGATGGTGCGCGTGCCATGACGCCAGCAGAATGCGATATCTACCATGAGTTGTACACGCGCTATGCACACAAAGCGATGGTCGTGTACACGAAAGCAGATATGCCGCAGATGGTTGATGGAGCAGTATGTGAGCAAAGTCCTGTGATCATGGTTTCAACCGTTACCAATACTAATATTGTAGAACTTGAAGCACTCATTACCGAACGAGTTGCAGGGCTGCTTGCACGTGCTGAATCACCTTATTTGCTTAATCATCGTCAGTACCATGTGTTACTTAGTCTTGAGCAGCAGTTGTTGCAGATAGAACAACAACTCACAATCGAAATTGCCTATGAATTGCTTTCAATTCATTTGAATGATGCTCTTGCCCTTGTGAGTGAAATGACGGGAAAATCAGTTAGTGAGTACACCATGGATGCCGTGTTCCGTCAGTTTTGTGTAGGTAAATAATACTCTCTTTTTATTGATTAGTTGTTTTTATCATTCACATTAAACGCTTCAAATTGTGCAAGAAGATCAGCTATATCGTGGTTAAACTTATTTGCATCAAAAGCTTTGTTTGCATCAACATCAAGTTCAATTAATTTTTTGATAGCAGCTGCAACTGAAGGTGAAGCATCCTCTATAGTAGAGACTAAATTTAAGGCAGCAGATTTAATATTTTCAGCAGATTGATTGTTGGTAGCGTTTGTAATAAAAGCTCGTACCTTGGTACCTATAATCGATCGAATATATTTTTTTTCCATCTCAAAGGCTTTAGATACATTTTCTTTGGCTGTTTGTGCTGTAGGTTCCATTGCCAAGATTATAGATGCACTTCCTATGACAGTGAATGTGAACATAAGCTTAATTTTTATGCATGACTTCATTATCTGGACCCCTTTTTAGGATCTTTATATAGTAAGAGGCCAAAATATGCCCCAGGGCTTTTTTCTACTTATTCTAAGCATAGCAGACTCGTTATTCAGATAGCAATAATTTTCTATATGAAAGGTTAGAAAACAGAAGGTATTTCTACCTTAAAAGGGTTCGCTTTCAGGGAAAAACATGCCATCGCACATCAATTATTCACCAATAAGTGATAGGAATGGCGGGGTAGGTGGCTTAGGCTTATATGGTGTGAGCAGATCTTCCCATTGTTGAACGCCAGGAGATGGTTGGTTCACATATACTTGCCATAACTGGTTGGCAAGCTGTTCACATGCTGCAGTAAGCTTCTTACTGCGTAGTGTGCTCAGTGCATGCCGAGCAAGCTCGAGAGAAGTAAGTGGATAGGTTGCCGCTTGTATAATTTTGCTGAGTTCACTAACGTCAATCTTATCTTTGCCGAGTGCTTTATCTAAATCGCTCCATAACTGTAAATTCTCAGGTATTGTTTGGGTGACTGGTGCCATTGCACTACTACTTATATCCTGCCCTTCAGCCTGCTCGTCAGAGTCTTGTACGGACACTGGTAAGCCTTGGCCCACACTTTGTAGCTCTTGGGACGATGTAGTAGTGCGCAGTAGGGCTACACCCGCAGGATTTACCCGCTTTACGTCTTCCTCGTCTTTTGCAGTCATGTAGGTAGTTATGCGATCACGAACACGCTCAACAAACTGTAATTGATTGCCGGATTTGGATTTGAATGTGTTTAGGTAATATTCTAGAATTTTAGCAAATTTAGGAGCTATTTTTTCTATACTTTGTAGTGCATTTGCGAGGCCTTCTTCATCCCCATGTTGTATGCTTGTCACTAAGGCATCCATCCATCCATGCTCCACAATGCTTCTAGGAGTGCCTCTGCCATAGTCATTAGGCCTGTATATAGCTTTAAAGGCCTGTAAGGCTTGTTCATCAGGTGTTAAAGGCAAAGCTGGTTTCCCGGCAGTATGTGTATCGAACGTATACCCAAGACATAGAGCATATACAACGACAAGATTGATGAATAATCTCATATCCTTCCCCTTTTGTTTCCCTAGATCATACTATAGCAATTCAAGTATTCAAACAGCAATGATTTTTTGTTTTTAGGAGGAGAAAGGAAATTTAAAAAGTGTGGAAACCAAGGTTTAATTATTTTATTTTTCCGAAAGCTGAAGACAAACTTAACAGTCCCTGTTCTTCTTGCTCGTGTTCTCTGACTGGGGGCAATCGTAATGTTGGTTCTTCCGCTTCCTGTGCGAGTTTATTTTCTTGTTCTCTTTTGGCTTCTACCTCTTCACGAGGGGGATTTTGAACTTCAGCACGTGCATAAAGTTTTAGTAATGGTTGCCACTTAGCTGCTAATCCAGGATCTCCTACTGCATATATACGCCAGAGGTAATCACCAAGATCTTGTTGTCTTTTATCAAGACGTGAAGAGGTATAATCTTCTTTTGCAGCTTTAAGAGCATAGCTTGCAAGCTCGATGGCATAATCAACGCCGATATCATAACGGGCTGTTTCTATGATTTCATATATGGCATCGAAATCCAAAGGTTCTTGTTCAACTATAGCCTTTAATTCATTTTTAAGTTTCGCTTTACGCTCTTCCCATGGTGCTTGTTCTGGTGTGAGCATTATCATTGCTTCAGAGGCTCCAGGGGCAAAGGTTACTGTTTTTTCGCGTGCTCTCTTGGATGTTTTTTTGAGATCCGCTTCTGCTCCATTCATATCAAATGTTGTGCCAGCGCTGCATAGAGCAAGAGCGAAAAATTGAACCTTAATCAACCATTTCATGACATGTATCCCCTGTATTACCCCCCCTATGCATTTATTCTAATTGAATATTATCAAATTGGTGTGGGGGATAGCAAGAAATAGATGATAAGGGGCTAACCCTTCAGAGCTTGAGGTAGTTTAATATCAGGAAAAAACTACGTGAGTTCTTCTAGCTTTGTAGCAAATTCTTCTTGCGATCTTTTACGCTTAGATATAGTGGTTTCTTTTTGAAGAAGAGCAATACTTTGGGAAAGCAGATTCCCCAAATTAGAATTTACTGAAGTTATATTTTTAAGGTCAACATCGATAGCCCCAGCATTGTCTTCTTTCAGATGGTTGATTAATTGATTCATGAAACTTTTAAGCTGTAATGTTTTAACGCGTCCTAGTCCAGTTGTTGCCGTACGATAAGCAGCAGTGATTGCTTTGTAATCAACTGATTGTGGTACTACCTGTTTTACGCTGGCAGGCTGTGAGCTACTTGCAGCACCACTCGCTGCAGATGGTTTCGGTCCAAGCACAGTACTACTTGGAACTGGCTTTGGTCCCAATGGTGGTTTCGGTCCCAACGGAAATTGTGGTCCACTTCCAGCAGCAACGCCGAGAGGCCTTTGGGTTGGTGAAAGCTGGTGAGGTTGGGGCTGTATGAGGTTCTTTTTTTGCTCAGCTTCTTTGATTGGTGACAACAACATATCAAAAGCAGTTGATAAGTTTAATGCGCATTCAAGCATTTTGTGACACCAGGCGATCTCCGCTCCTCTTGCCCATTGTTCATACACAGCTGATTCTTTTTCGCCGCTTGCAGTTTTTCCTATAATTTCATTAATTTTTGTATAGCCGGCTGCGGGAAGAAATGTTGCCACTGTTTGGTTATGAGCTTTGCCAGCACATACAATAATATATTTGGTATTCTGTGCATCGATTATGAGTTGAATAATTCGAGCATCTAGTAGGAAGATTGAATATTGAGCCAATTCATCTGGCGAGTTGATGTTAAAAAAATTAAATATTCGTTCTTGTTGATCAAGGCCACTCTTAACTAAAGAAGGCTTAGATGCAATATGTTGGATAATGCGAGTAGCAATAGAACTTAAGTGAGATTTTTCTAATTTTTTAAAAAAACTGAATACATTGTTTAATTCTTTCTCAATTTCTTGCACCCCAGAATGCGAATATTTCAAAGCATCCTGAACTGTTGCTTTATTATTAAGGGCAGCGAGTTTCACCTGTTCAGCCATTAATTGCCAATATCTATATTCAGCATTTGTACAAGAGATACCGCTATCTTTAAGTGCTATCATAAGTCCAAGTAAAGAGCTTCTTCCTTTCATTAGTTTTAATTCAAGACCTTCTTTTTGTGCTTCTAACTTTAAAAGCTCGCGCTGGTGCGCCTCAATTTCTAGTCTTCCAGCTTGGCTATCAGAAAGAAGATCTTCTAGTGCTATACGTAGTTCGAGGTCCTCAATTTCTTTATGTACCTTTTCAAGTTCAGCTTGTGTGGTTCCACGTAATCTTCCCTCTGCAAGATAGAGAGGTATTGTTTTTTGCAGCAATGCACTATCGCCACTATAAAATCCAAAGTCTTCTACAATAAAATGAACGTTCTCTTTTCCTAATTTATTTCCTAAAGCAATCAGATCTTTTTGTTCTTGTTCTATAACTTTTCCTGCTATATCACTTACATGGGCATCACTTGCCAAAATCAGATAATGATCGTGTCCATTGAATGTTTTTTTCCACAACGAAAGATCAACAATAATCGCCTGACTTGACCCAAACCATGAAATAAGAAGTGCAGCACTGACTAATCGCAGTATTGTGTAGTGAGTAACCATCGCCTATTCCCCCTTTTTTATACTATGAACGTAGCTAAAAACAGGGGCGTAATGCAAGATTATCTGAGGCTTTTCTTCTTGAGGCAGCTTTTTAGACCAAAGACCTTAACAAAAATTACAGGTCCAAGTACCGTAGCATCATATTCAGCAGCAGGATCAAGTTCTGGTTCTGGGTTGAGAAGGTGTGCACCTACATAGGGATGCAATAATTCTTGCCAGGCTTCTATGTGAGACATCTTGGGTGAATTTTTTGATGCGTAAATGTTCCACAGGTATTTAGCAATAGTACATTGCTTGGCATTTTCACACATCTTTAGCATATTTTCAGCTAGCTTGATGGCATACGTATAACCAAGGTCAAGTCTCGCTGTTTCTATGATTTCGAAAATAGTATCTAGGTCTAAAGACTCTTGTATCAGGAGTTCTTGAAGTTCTTGATTAAGATCTTTTAAATCAGCCTCTTTTGCTTGTGCTCGTTGTTCAGCAAGCTCTTGCCTGCGTTGATTCTCTGTTCTCAAACGTGCTGTTTTTCTACATTGCCATTCATAACGTTGTTTTGATAATAAAGATTCGAGAAATTCTTGCTTTTCAGCAGTTAGGGTATTGTTATGAGCCTCTTTTTCTGTGGTTAATTGAGTGATCTGTGCACGTCGTATGATATATTCTAATTCCCGAAGTTGCTTTTGCTTAATGGGTTCTAGTTCTTCGTCCTTTTCTGCTTGTGCTGCTTGTTCTGCGAGTAATGCTTCTACTTGTTTACACTCTTTTTCTAGGTTATGAGAAACTTCAAGTTCTTCTGAGACAACTGTCACACAAGGGTCAAACGTTACTTTTTTTGATGAGCTTGGACTTGATGTGCTGACTAGAGTATTACCTGCTCGTGCTGGTGCATGTGTGGGTAGATTTTCACCGATACGTGTACACAGACGTGCAATAAAATTACGTGATTCTTGGGTGTAATGTATCTTGTATACGATATGGTGCTTGATAATATTTACGAATTGGGGAATTTTTTGTGTATTTTTTTCTATGGATCGTATGATGTGTTGAACCATATTTCGGGAGTCGAAATTGGCCTGTAGCATAGCGAGGTTGTTAGCAACCCAA
>Ga0207120_1104_pt2 | contig 16193 bp, 18 predicted proteins | sample Alteio_BWMinHeat_40_FD_153509 | JGI IMG/M metagenome (GOLD analysis project Ga0207120, IMG submission 153509) | Enriched cells from forest soil in Barre Woods Harvard Forest LTER site, Petersham, Massachusetts, United States -... | ecosystem: Environmental > Terrestrial > Soil > Temperate forest >...
TGAACAAGAAGCGATCGAGCTTTGGCAATATCTTAAAGCTCATTCTTCTGCGCAACACCGTTATAACGCAATTGTGAACGCCTTACGAGTATTTGCGAATCAAACCGGTTCTCGTTCTTTTCATGACGCCGAAGCGGATGCTTTGTGGCCCGTTGTCATGGGTCATGTCACAGAAGATGCACGTCGTCGCTCGGGTCTTTCTAAAGAAGCTTTGCGTCATTTGGCAGTTCCTGAATTGGTGGCATCTATTTCTAGTGCATTAAGTCGCTTTAGCCAGCAGCCAAAATCCACCAATGCTTCAGATCCGCAAGAAGTGGTGTTTGCTTCCACAGTTTCACCAGCATCAGCTCCGCAAGATATCGATTTTTCAGTCGTTTCGATAAACGGTGAAATGTCATTACGCTTATACCGTAACGATGAACTTGATGTGCGGTGTCAATTGACTGATGCTGGCTCGGTTGCCAAATTGGGTAATCAACCTCTAAATAGTTGGGATGCGGTTTCTACCGCCTTAAATCAACTTTCGCAGGTCACCAACCAACTGCTTGGCGACGAGGTTTTAGTGAATGGTCGTATTTCTATCACTGACGGTCGGGCAGAGGTTCATCTGAAGCCGGTGAATGTTCTCTTGAATCCATCCAAGCGCTGACGTATCCAACTCATTAGTGTTACTCGTTAAAAATCCAGAACTGCTCGCGCAATTTCGGCGTGGAGATAAAGCGGCGATGGAAGCCGTGTATCGCCATTACGTCAAAGGCGTCAGCCATTTTATGCAAAAAGGTTTTACTTTTCGTTCGGGCGACAAATTCTTTTTTTTCAAAGGCTATCGCGCTGCTTTTGATCTTCACAATGGAGTGCAAGAAGTATTTCGGCGCGCCTTCGAAGAACGGGCTCGCTTGTCGTATAATGGAGTTAATTCTTATTCCAACTGGATTTTAGCCATTGCGCGAAACATGGTCATCAATCAGTTTCGCAATAAAGAAGTCCCCTTTAGTCAGTTTGTTGAAAAAGGTGAGCATGAAAATCCACAACGCTGGGAGATAGAAGTCAGCGAAGAATATATGGGGATTTTGTATGGAACCGCCGGAGAAAAACAAGATGTCGCACTTGAAAATGCGCAACTGAAAGAGTTGGTGACGCATTTCATGGCCGAGCTATCGTCAGAAGATTTAGAGCTAGTACGTTTGCGTTACACCGAAGGGCTAGGACAAGAAGAAGCAGCGAAAGAAATGAAATCAACTCGCATGAAGGTGCGCACGCAAGAAGCAAAAGTGCGTCGGCGCTTGATCGGGTATTTAAGAAATTCAGGCTATCTGGATGTGTTTACGCTGAATGACGAAATAGTTTCGAATGATAATTCATAACGAAGTATCATTCACACATCGTTGGTTTATTTCGCAGGACTCATTATGATGTAAACCCTTCATGAGTTCCTGGGTTCATCAGAAACGCCTTTTAAGAACCCACTTTTATTGGCGCTACTTGCTGAGCCGCATCTTTTTGTCTTCGACGTTCGGTAAACCACGCAAATAGAATGCCGATTTCGTAAAAAAGAATGAGCGGCATCGCCATCAATGTTTGTGTATACGGATCAACCGTAGGGGTAATAATTGCGCTCACAACAAAAGCACCGATGATGGCGTATTTACGAAAGCGTTTTAACACTTTTGTGGTCACAACTCCCGCCAGCGACAGCAAAGATAAAATCAACGGCAATTCAAAGACCAAACCGAAGGCAACCAAAAACTGCGTCACCAATGAATAGTAACGTTCAACAGTAAATTGCGGAATGACATCGCCTGGAAGAACACCAATCAAAAAATGAAAAGTGATCGGTAAAAAAACCCAGAAAGCAAACGCCGCACCGCCGAGAAAAAAAATCGTACCCAGGAACACAAAAGGCAGCACCATCTTCTTTTCGTTGGGGTACAATCCCGGTGCTACAAATCGCCACACCTGGTACAAAATAATGGGTGACGCCGCAAAAATACCCCCCATCACTGCAATTTTTAAATAAGCAATCACCTGTTCAAGCGGGCTGATGACAATCAGTTTTTTGGGTTCAGGTAAATATGGCAGAATGGGGCGCACTAAGAAATGAAAAATCTCATCGACGAAAAAAAACGTCACACCTGTGGTCAACGCGATCGCTATCAATGCTCGCAAAAGGCGTGACCGCAATTCACTCAGATGCTCAAACAGAGTGTATTTGCGATCATCTATCATGCCCTTAAATCAAGCCCGATCTTTTTTATCGACCGCTGAGATGGGAGGCACGACTGATGTTTCGGTTGATGGATCCAATTTTTTATCCTGTGCAACCGCTTGCGGGTTTGGGGTGACAGGCAATTTAGGCTTCGTTGCTTCAGGCAGATGATTGCTCATCATCTCACGTTTAAAATCTTCACCGGCGCGTTGAAAATCTCGCCAAGCCTTGCCAAGACTTTTTGCTGCATCGGGAAGTTTTTCTGGGCCAAGCACCAAAAGTGCGACAATCGCGATCAAAGCAAGTTCCCAAATTCCTAGGCCAAACATATAATAAAATGATAGCGCCTTTACCTGCGTTTCGTCGAGAGAAGAATTCATGACACAAGTAAAATCGACCACTTCCTCAAAAAGCAATGAAACCTATGCACGTATTTACAACGTCGTGCGTAAAGTGCCGTTAGGATACGTTGCTACTTACGGGCAAATAGCCTTTCTTTGCGGCTTCGAACGTCATGCTCGCCAAGTCGGTTATGCGCTTGCCCACGCCGATGAAACGTTGATGATTCCCTGGCATCGCGTTGTCAACGCACGAGGTGAAATCAGCGCGCGAGGTGAAGCACATTGGCTCGAAGTACAACAGCAGAAGTTGCTCGATGAGGGTATTATTTTTGATCAATGCGGTCGGATCGATCTGAAGCGTTTCGGCTGGAAGGTGACGTCTTTGCCCCCCAAATTAAAACTAAAACATGTTTACATAAATTCGTAGTCGCCTGTCAGACAAGGAGCGACCGAGGAGCCCGCGGAGCATACGTGATTAGTATGTGAGCAGGCACCGCAGGGAGCGACGCAGGATCACAGGATGAATACGAATTTATGTAAATATGTTTAGCGGGCGCCGACAAAAACAGAAGGCTTCGCTTCGCAACGACAAGCTGCGCGGCCCGCATCAATATAAAAAGGGTGATTGAGCACCTGCTCGGGATCGACATAACGGCCTTGCACGGTGACGGCAAAATGAAGATGGGGGCCGGTCACACGACCTGTGCGTCCAACCAGACCAATTAACTCGCCCTGATGAACATGTTGCCCCATTTTCACTAAACGCTTGCTGAGGTGTAAATAGTGGGTCATGATTCCACCCCCATGATCAATGGCGACAGTTTGCCCGCTGGTGCGATGCCGAGACGAAACCCTCACCGTTCCTGCTTGCGAAGCAAACACGCGCTCACCAATACTGCCCTCAATATCAACACCCAGATGCCTAGATTCTAAGCGATGGTTGAACAACCGCCGCGTACCAAAAAAAGCTGTGATTTCGCCAAATTTTGGCCATACAAAAAGCGACTGAGCCACGCTGGGTTGATCACTAGGACGATCTTTTGAAAGTGTCGAATCATGGCGAATTTGTTGTGAGGCACGAACTACTTTTTTCCCAGTAAACCGCCGCGATACATGCAATTCTTCATAAGTAAAATCACGTGCCGTCGTGGGCATTTCAGCACACTGAAAAACTTCGTTGCTGTCGTTTGCAGTTGTAAAGGTAATTTGCGCATCGAAAGACGGAGAGCTTTCGAGAGGTGCTCCAGCGAATGCACGCAAGCGATCACCCATACGAAACATTTTTATTTCTTGATCCCAAACTGTAAGTGTCACTTCTCTCTGATCTTTCGCTTGCAATTCAAACATCGCTAAATCACCAGGACGAGGGGTTTTAGGTTCAACTGCCAAACAGAGTCCCAATGGTGATTCTTCCGCAGCAAAATGGCAAACATGTAAAGGCGGCGAAGACAATTCCTTTTCAACTTGATTTGAATTCGAAACCACTTCATCATCAGGCGAATTCAAGGATGGCGCTGTCATCACAGGAGAAGAAGAGGCAAACAACACTTTTTGATGCGCCATACAGTGAGACATCAAACCGGCAAAAAATAAAAATAATGAGCCTTTTGCAAAACTTCCGTAAACGAGCTCGTGCCCGAAAAAAAACAAATAAAACAAGGCACGGGCTCGGGCGCGTTTGCGTTCACAAATCATTTTGCAAGTACCTCAAAGTGCTTAGTGATATTATCCTAAACTCAGGTCAACTACTCCCAAGAAACATCGTGGCGTTTGACTCGGCGCATCACAAAAGAGGCGTTGTCTTATCGCTAAAATCAAGAGTAGAAAATTTTTCTTTTACACAAACTAAAGGTGGTAACATGAGGTTTTGTTTTTTTCTATTGATCTCGAGTTTGCTGAGTTCAGTCGGATTAGCCGCCACAAACGACGGTTGGGAATTTGCGGGCGAAACCGACAGCGTGCGTGTTTACACACGTCCCCACGAAGGTGGAAACATACGTGAAGTCAAAGCACAATCAGAAATCGATGCGACTTCAGAACGGGTACTAAAAGTGATTGGGGATTACGATCATTTTAAAGATTTTATGCCTTACACCCGCGAATCGCGGGAAATAAAACGTGAAGGAGACGATACTTATTTCTACACTTACCTTACACCGCCGATCGTACACAATCGTGATTATACAATAAAACTTACAAAACAGTTGGTTGATTCACGCCCAGGTTATTACAAAGTGTCATGGCAACCCGCAAATGATCAGGGGCCACCACCAAGAGCAAAAACCGTTCGTGTTGAAATCGACACTGGTTATTGGCTGCTTGAACCCGCAGCTGAAGGTAAAAAAACCCTAGTGACCTATTATCTTTATACCAATCCTGGAGGTGCCATTCCCACTTGGCTCGCGAACAAAGCGAATCGCGATACACTCCCAAACATTATTAAAGCGGTTAAAAATCGAATTAAGGATAAACAGTACGATTAGCCATCAATACAATTCAGCGATCGCATCATCATAATGCTGCTTAATAAAGCGTCGCACATGTTCTTCGACTTCGGTCGGTGAGCGTAACGCCAATAAAACATCTACCAACGCGCGGCATTTTTGAGCACTGCTGTCACGCACCATTTTTTTGATCCATGGAATTGCGGTGGCGTTCATTGAAAACTCATGAATCCCCAAGCCAATGAGTACTGGCGTGTGAAACGCTTCTGCCGCCATTTCTCCACAAACAGAAACAGGAACTTGATTCGCACTTGCAGCTTCTGCGATTTGGGCGAGCAACCGCAAGATGGCAGGATGCAAAGGGCGGTACAAGTAAGCAACATTTTCATTTCCACGATCAATCGCAAGTGTGTATTGGATGAGATCGTTGGTACCGATGGAAAAAAAATCAACTTCAGCGGCTAAGGTATCGATGGTCAGCGCCGAGGCTGGCGTCTCAATCATCATGCCGAGCGATAATTTATCAGGCGTAGGCTTACCTTCTCGCCGCAAAGCGGCTTGTTGTTCGGCAATGATTTCTTTAACATTCTGCAACTCAGACAACTGGGTAATCATGGGAATCATCAAGCGCACTTGTTGGTGCTGAGAGATCAGCAAAACCGCGCGAATCTGCGTGCGCAAAAGTTCCGGTTTTTGTAAACACAAACGAATTGCGCGCATGCCGAGTGCTGGATTTCGTTCGCTACTTACCTGCATCCCCATCAACTTATCACCACCCAAATCCAAAGTACGAATGGTGACTGGCAGATCACCCATGCATTTAATAAGTTTACGATATTCTGTAATGTGCTCAGCTTCTGTCGGTGGTGTTTCACGCCCAACGAACAAGAACTCAGTTCGATATAAACCAATTCCTTCACCGCCATTTTGCAACACCATTTTGGCTTCGCTCACCATTTCGATGTTGCCGCAAATACGAATACGTATCGCATCCTGAGTCACCGCATGACCCGCTGCATGCTTAATGACGTCACGTTCACGATTGCGCTGGCGTGTTGCCGTGTCTTTGGCACTGAGAAGTTCAACCTTGGTGGGCGCCAAGATAACTTCTCCAGAAACTCCATCCACTACAATTTTATCGCCAGTACCTGCCAGCTGTAAAATATGAGGCACACCCACGACTGCTGGAATATGAAGTGATCGAGCCACAATCGCGGCGTGAGAGGTGCGCGTACCACCTTCTGTGACCAAAGCAAGCACCGAAAATCGCGACAACTGCGCCGTACTTGCCGCTGACAAATCGTGAGCCACCACGATGGCGTCGTCGGGCATGTCTTCAATGAGAACTTGGGCTTTGCCCATCAGATTGCGCAAAATGCGCTCACCAATAAAAGCAATGTCTGAGCCACGTTCGCGAAAATATTCATGCGCTAAACCATCAAACATCGAATGAATGCGCTCGGTGGTACGCCGAAGCGCCCATTCCGCATTCACTTTTTCTTCACGAATGAGCTTGCGCACACCTTCGATCAAAATCGCGTCATTCAGCATCAGCAAATGCGCTTCTAGAATCAGCATGTGTTCGCCACTGTCAGCGCCACTCACGCGATCACGAATCTCACGAATTTGTTCTACAGAATGGTTGACTGCTTGATCAAAACGATGAACCTCATGTTCAATTTCGTTTTGCTTGATATGGTATTGAGGAGGAGTAGTGAAACCAACATCAATAATATGAACTCGCCCTTGCGCAATCCCGGGCGAAGCCCCCATGCCTTTGAGTCGAGCAGATGCTCGGCGAACTTGTGCGCTCATCACCTACCCTTCAATCGAACCGGTATAAATGAGACGCCTACATACTCGCAAGAGCTAGAAAATTTAAAAACGAGGAGGTAAAATAGCTTTTTAGAGGTACTTGCAAAATTAACTGTAAGGATAGGATTAGAAGATAAAAAATTTATGAGGAACCCAGGGACCCAGGAAGGTTTTGACCGATCAGTCGATCGATCTGTTTGATTTCGATGATAAATTTCCAAAATTCCTGGGTTCTTGGGTTCCTAATAAAAGTATTTTTTGTTTACGACGACGACTCACGTTTACAACTGCGAATTGTGCAAAAGGCTCTTTATTCTATCTTTACTCTTCATGAAAATTCGCTTCAATCAGAGCACTTAAAGCAGCAAGCGCAATGGCAGCATCTTTTCCTTTTGTGCGCACGATCACTTCTGTTCCTCGACTTGCAGCAAGCGACAAAATGCCCATAATGCTCTTACCATTGACTTCTGTTTGATCTTTCTTAACCCACACTTCAGCCTCATACTTCCCCGCAGTTTGGGCAAATTTTCCTGCCGCACGTAAGTGAAGGCCGAGTTCATTGCCAATTTTAAAAGTCTTTTCACATGCCGAATCGGCCATTATCACTCAGTGTAGCAAAATTAACTTCATTGCTCAAAAAATCACGGTTATTAAATTTCAATATCCCGATGTCGTATTACAATACTCCCCAGACATTGACCTTGTTTGTCATTCATTCGCTCGCTTAACCTCTCAGCCATCACCACCGATCGATGATGGCCACCTGTGCAGCCAATTGCGACTGTAAGGTAACGTTTTCCTTCACGTTGGTAAAATGGAATCAGATAACCAAGCAGTTCATCCAGTCGCGATAAAAATTCACCGGCTTCTTTTTGTGCCATCACAAAATCTTGAACACGCGGGTCTAGCCCCGAAAGGTGCGCTAAGTGAGCGACAAAAAATGGATTACTTAAATGACGAACATCAAACACCATGTCTGCTTCTAACGGTAAACCATATTTAAACCCAAATGATAACACCGTCAGAGATAATCCGCTTGACGCAAAACGTGCTCGCATATCGGCGATTACACGCGCACGCAAATCTTTCTGTGTATCGCCAGAGGTATCAATGATGCGGGTGGCAAGATCACGAATGTCTTTGAGCGCCTGACGCTCTGCTGCAATGCTTTCAGCCAGGGTGCGATTTTTAGGCCCATCCAAAGGATGACGCCGACGGGTTTCTGAAAACCGTCGAATTAACACTTCATCTTTGGCATCAAGAAACAGAAATTCAACTTCATGTCCCTCATCTTTCAGTAATTTTACAACCCCGGGAAGAGTATCAAGCATGTGCCCGCAGCGGGCATCGAGAACAAATGCCAATTGTTCTCGTCGATCAACGGCGCTGAGACATGCGGTAACAGCTTCTTGCGTGACACTGGGTGGTAAATTATCGATGCAAAAAAAATGCTCATCTTCGAGGGCTTGAATGACGGTCGTTTTTCCTGATCCCGACATGCCACTCACGAGAACAATGTGCGCCTTCATTCGACTTCATCACTGCTGTCATGCGGGGTATTTTCTTCGCGACGTTGTATTTCACGCGTCAAATTCGCTTGAAACGTACGCGCCGCGTGATGGCCTTGTAATTTCAACAAGTGATTACGGGCGGCGACCTCAATAATGGCCGCCATGTTGCGACCCGGTCGCACCGGAACTTTTAATTCCGGGATACGAACATCCAGAATTTCATAATATTGGTCATCGATCCCCAGTCGTTCGTATTCTGACTCTTCATCCCATTCCACCAACTCGATCACCAATTCAATCTTCTTGCGTGACCGTACCGAAGCAACGCCAAACATATCTTTGATATTAATAATACCCAGGCCGCGAATCTCCATATGGTGTTTGATGAGCTCAGAACCAGCGCCATACACCACGTCGTTGCCCTTGCGTTTAATTTCAACAATATCATCTGCCACCAAATGGTGACCGCGAAGAACAAGTTCCATGGCAGCTTCGCTCTTACCAATGCCGCTTTTACCGAGCACTAACACCCCTACTCCCAGAACATCACACAAAACTCCGTGCACACTCGTGGAAACTTGCAGTTGATCTTCAAGAAAACTTTGCAATCTTGCGATACAACTCGAGGTGGGCAGCGTTGACACAAAAAGCGGTGTTTGTGTGAACTCGGCTTCTTCAATCACCTCATGTGGGACCGTTTGTTGATTGGTAATGACGCAAGCGCAAATGCGCAGATTAAAAAGACGACGAATGGCCAGTCGAACTTCTTCACCACTTAGCCGTAATAAATACGTCACTTCGGTATTTCCTAAAATCTGCAAACGCCCGGGATTGACCGATTCAGAATAACCAGCCAAAGCCAAACCTGGTTTTTGGATGCGAGGATTTTTGAGTTCCCTTTGACAACCCTCGCTTCCCGCAAGCAATTTTAGGCATAACTCGTATTGGCCATCATCGAGTAAATTTTGCGCCGTGATATGATTTGCCATCACTCACCTACACACGACAGTTTCTACATGGAGTCAACATCTTCTTTGGTTTCGACTACGTTAGCGGCGACGATAAAAACGTTTCTCACGAACCCAAGAACCCAGGAAAATTTATATCAACTTTGTCAAGCTCATCATTGAATCAACGTCGGCTATTTGAAAAATTCCTAAATTCCTGGTTTCCTAAGAAATTTTTTTCTTCTTGTCTTCCCGTCTTCCTGTTTCATTTCTTTTCTTCGCAAAATACCAGTTAGATACGAGCGTCTTCTTCGGCGATAATATAGTAGAGACTGGTGGCATGCTTGGCATGAATTAAGCGATCGCGAAATTCTGGATTTTTAAGCAAACGCGAAATACGCGCCAAAGCTTTCAAGTGAAGCCCCGCAGAATTATTGGGAGCCAGTAAAACAAAAAAAAGATGAGTGGGTTGATTGTCGATCGCAGCGAAATCTACTCCTCGCTCGCTTTTTCCGAAACATGCCACCAGCGTATCAAGGCCAGTCAATTTCCCATGGGGAATGGCAACACCTTCACCAATGCCCGTAGAACCCAGCTGTTCGCGATCAAGTAAAGTTTTTACGATGTCATCAGCTTTGAGATTAGCTTTGTGTTCTGCAATATAGGATGAAATTTCGCGAATCACACTAGTTTTATCGGTTGCAGCAAGCTCTGGCATCACCATTTCGGGTGTGAGTATATCAAGCAAATTCATAGCAAATTTTTCAAATGGAAGTTTCGATTAAACCAAAGCGACCGCCATCGCGGCGATAAAGCACGCTGAGTTGGTTCGAGTCAACGTTCTTAAAAATGAAAAAATTATTGTCGACCAAATCCATATGCATCAAGGCATCATTGATGGTCATGGGTTTTGCCATAATCTGCTTGGTTTCAATAAATTCGAGTTCATGTAAGTGATCGCCATTCTCAGTGGGCAAACCAAATACTTTGTGCGCGACCGGAAGATCCGAAGCAGAGACTTTGGGTTTATGATTGTGGATTTTCTCTTGATAGCGTTTGACCTGGCGGATAATTTTATCGGTGGCTTCGTCTACTGATTTATACATGTCGTCAGAATGCGCTTCACCGCGGCAATGAATCGAGCCCGCATCAATCTTAATTTCGGCCTTATGCGAAAGTTTTTCCACGCATAAAATAATATGAGCAGCCGTGGCGTGCGGAAGGTATTTGGCGACGCGTGAAACACGTTCAGTCGCATGTTCTTTCAGTGCAGGAGTCGATTCCATGTGTCGAAAAGTGACTGTGATTTGCATATGCCGTCCTTATTTTTGGGGATGGGCCCCAGTTACAACCTTAGAATCTGGTAGATGTATCCGCCAGATTAATAAAGGCGTCGACGCTTGGCACTCGGAAGAATGCCCATCATCTCACGATATTTGGCCACCGTACGTCGCGCCACATCGACTTGATGCCTTTCATGGATCAGTCCCACCAAGCACTGATCAGACAATGGTTTTTTGTTGTCTTCGTGTTCAATAAAAGATTTAATATGATCTTTGACTGCTTCAGCCGCAATGTCGGTAGTGCCATCAACACTGCTCACGGCTGAACTAAAAAAATATTTGAGTTCAAAAATTCCTTGCGGCGTGTGGGCATATTTATTGGACGTCACCCGACTCACCGTCGATTCATGCATACCGATGTCCTCAGCCACTTGCCTTAGAACCAATGGCTTTAAGTGTGTCACGCCTCGCTCAAAAAAGTCACGTTGAAATTTAAGAATCGATTCCATCACTTTGTAGATGGTTCTTTGGCGTTGATGAATCGAGCGAATCAGCCAGACCGCGCTGCGCAGTTTTTCTTGAACATAGTTTTTTGCAACTCCATTCATGTGTTGCATCGCTTCTTTATAGTAGTGACTGACCTTCAGCTTAGGTAAACCGTCTTCATTAAGCACAATCGCAAAATCATCGCCATTTTTGTAAACGTAGATATCTGGAATAATGTAGCGTGGATCTTCTGAATCATATTGTCGCCCGGGTTTGGGATCCATTTGCTCTATGATTTTAACGGCTTCGACAATTTGCTCGAGACCGATATTTAATTCACGCGCAATCACCGGCAAATGCCGTTTTTCGACTTGCGGTAAAAACCTGTCAATAATTTGATAGACAATGTCTTGATTGTGACCCAAGTGAATGGCTTGAATGACCAAGCATTCTCGCAGATGACGCGCACAAATTCCCGAAGGATCGAATTCTTGTAGTTTACGAACTACCGCATCAACATCGTCATAAGGGATCTTGAGTTCATCCACAACTTGCGTAATCACCTCATCGCTAAGATAGCCTCGTTCGTCGATGTCGCCAATCAAGCGTGCCGCAATGTGACGCTCGTCTTGTGAAAAATCCGACACTGAAAGCTGCCACAGCAAATGATCGGCGAGATCCGGTTTTTTCACCAGCAATGATTCGGCACTCGGTAAATCTTCATGGCGGTCACCCGAAGATGGCGGCAGCGCGAAACGCGTCGATTCAAAATAATTTTCCCAATCCACCGCGTCGATGGCTTTTTGTTCATCACCAGTCGTGGTGTTTTGATCTTGTTCTACCTTAGGTGCTTCAAGCGGCACTTCGTATTCGGGAAGGGTGCCAATGTCGCGAGTCGCTTCGTCATTCTGTTCGAGTTGCTCTTCGAGAATTGGATTTTCGGTCACCTCTTGCTGAATGGCATCGATGAGTTCGAGCCGCGAAAGCTGCAACAGCTTGATGGCTTGTTGAAGCTGCGGCGTCATCACCAGCGATTGTGAAAGCCGCTGCGTTTGCCTCAGTTGTATCGACATCGCTACAACCTAAATCCTTCTCCCAAATACACCCGCTTGGCGAGTTCAGAATTGGCAATTATTTGCGGGGCGCCCGCTTCCAAAATTGTCCCTTCATTAATGATATAGGCTCGATCGACGATGCCAAGTGTTTCGCGCACATTGTGATCGGTAATCAAAACGCCGATTCCGCGATTTTTTAAACCTGCAACTATTTTTTGAATTTCTTTGACTGCAATGGGATCAATTCCCGCAAAAGGCTCGTCAAACAGAAGATGTGAGGGGGTTGGAATGAGTGCACGCGCAATTTCAACGCGTCGCCTCTCGCCGCCTGAAAGACGATCACCTGAATTATTGAGCACATGCTCTAAATTGAATTCTTGAACTAACTCATCCACTCGTTGTTCGCGCCGTTTTTTATTCGGCTCAGTGTATTCCAAAATCGCCATAAAATTTTGGCGCACCGTGAGATGGCGAAACACAGAGGGTTCTTGCGGTAAATAGCCAATCCCGAGACGTGCCCTTTGATAGAGTGGTAACCGCGATAAATCATGTTCACCCAACACCACGTGACCGCTGTCGGGATGCGTCAAGCCCACCACCATATTAAAACTTGTCGTTTTGCCAGCGCCGTTCGGCCCCAAAAGACCAACCACTTCGCCAGGGGCCACTTCAAAACTCACACCATCCACCACCCGGCGCCGTCGATATGCTTTCACCAAATCAGTAGCGCGCAACAGATTCATTTGGCAGTTTTGGGTGATGGGGTGGCTCGTGCTTGCGGCACCGAAGAAGAATGAGGCACGGTTGGCTGACTACTCGCATTTTTATTTTTGCCTTCGGCTGACTCCAGGCGTGCGCGAATTTTTTGTACTTCGTATTGATCGTTTTGCATGTCGTAAACAATCACGTTACCGCGAATTTCATTTTTATTTTGATATAAAATCGGATGGCCAGTTAAAATAAGTTGCTGACTGATCGCATCCCATTCTGCTTTTTCTGAAACTGCAGAGCCATCTTTATTTTTCATCTGCACGTGATCGACGCAAAAAGCTTTTTTCAATCGCCCTTCATCTTCATAGAAAAAGAGAATGGAGTCGCAGGTGACCAATAAATCATCACGTGAAATTTTTACGTGGCCCTTACACACTGAACGTTTTTCTTTGTTATACATGATGGCATTGCCATCACAGTGGAAAGTCCACGGCGACGTAGAACTTTTCACGCGTTCGATAAGACCTTCTCCAGCGATTGCCGAAGATTCACAGACCAGCGCCGCTACCAAAATCCATCCTGAAATTTTAAAGGGTCGAGACCACACAACCTTATCCTAGTTCTCTCAATCGATAACAGCAACCTTTGGCGTCGTTTTTGCTATCGCTTGCTGTCCAGATCGTTTTTGCCAGCGACGGTGCATCCACACCCATTGCTCTGGATAAGTGCGTATTGCTTTTTCAATCCGCATCGTCAAATCGGTGGTTAACCTCAAAGCATCTTCTTCGGCATTGTCACTGCGAGGCACAGGAACTTCTTCAATCTGAATACGATATTGTTTCCCCTCGCGTACTGCGTAGCCAAATATCACTGCACACTTCGTTTTTTGTACCAGTTGTGCAGGAACAATCGGAGTCGGTGCCCATTCTCCAAAAAAAGGAATCATCACGCTTGGCACCCGCGTGCTTTGATCGATGAGGACACCCAAACAACCGCCTTCGCAAAGCGTACGCCAGGTTTTTCGTAGAACCGCTGGATCATCTCTCCATAAGCATTGAACGTGACCCTTGGCACGAAACTCTTTCACCAATTCAGTCATTCTTGGATCATAACTTTGCTTGGCAATGGTGTGGATAACAAAATCACATTTTTTGGCGCAGACTTGCGCTAGAATTTCCCAATTCCCTAAATGAGGTGTCACCATCATGATGCCTCGACCTTCACCATGTATTTTTTTTATTGCGGCAAAACACTCTGGGGGAAAATCTATATACGGCGAATCAGTCACCAAGAAACGGTTCATTTTAACGCACTCCGCCGCCGCCGTGGCAAAATGAATAAAAACTCGCCAGCCTAATCCCCACCACGATTGACGTTCCGGCAACGCTTTGCGCAATTGCTGAATTGCGACCCGACGTTCCTGATAAGCGAACAAAAATCCTAAACTCCCCAATATAATCGCAACAAAACGTAAAACAAAAAAAGGCATCACGCGGGCGAAGGCGAGCAAAGCCAAAATGCTATAATAAATAAAAGTGTTTTTACGCCGCTGCCACGGTCGCCAATGCGCAGGCAATGAGCTTTTTAGTATACCCTTTGACCTGATCATCGGTCACGTTTGGTTTACGAAATTGCTATCGTTAAATGATTCTTTTAGACTGAGTTTTCGCAGTCTATCTTTAAAAAAATTTCTTAGGAACCCAAGAACCCAAGAAATTTTTAGATTACCTTTTCCAAACTCATTGAAATCACACAGGTCAACCAGTTGATTGGTGAATAAACTTCCTGGGTTCCTGGGTTCCTGAGAAACTTTGTCTTCTGTTTTACCGTCTTTTTGTTTCACTGCTTTCTTCAATCTAGCGCTTCGTCTTCAAACCGCCGCAGCACCTCAGGCCACAAACCTTTTGCTTTCAAAATCGCTTCGCATATTTCGCGCACGGCACCTTTGCCTCCAGGTGCGGTAGTGATCCATTGCGCATGGTTTTTCGCTTCCATCACCGCATCTGAAACCGCCACACTAAGCCCCGAGATGCGCAACGCGCCAATATCGTTGATATCATCGCCCACGTAGCAAACTTCTCCGAGATCAATGTCACATTGTAGGCACAACTCACGCAGCATTGCGGCCTTGGATTGAACTCCTTGCAAAACAAAATCAAAATTCAATTCTTTCACTCGTCGCGCCATTGACAATGAATGCCGTCCGCTCACCAGTGCCAGCTTTAAATCTTTGACATGACGATGAAGCAAAAACAAACCGTGCCCATCACGAACAGAAAAAACGTGTTGATCATCACCATGATGATCGTAAACAAGCGCACCGTCGGTCAGCACACCATCACCATCCAACGCCAATAATTTGATAGGTCTTAGACGCGCCTCGATCTCAGCAGATAACGGTTTTTGCGAAGTCATGAAGTCACCAACGGATCAGGCGTAAAAGTTCTCCGCAATTTATCTATATTTTGGGTTTGTTCAATTAATGATATCAATTGCTCAAAGGTAAGAGAGTTCGGGCCATCGCTCAGCGATCGATCAGGATCTTCATGCACTTCTGCATATACTGCATCTACACCCACAGCGATGGCTGCACGAGCCAGCGGCCCCGCCAATAAACGGTTACCACCGGTTGTTCCATTTTCCGCACCCGGTCGTTGAATTGAATGTGTGGCATCGAAAACAACTGGCACTCCTAATCCACGCATCACCATCAGTGAGCGCATATCCACGATCAAGTCACGGTAGCCAAAAGTAGTTCCTCGCTCAGTCACACTAATCCATTTGCCGCCCGCCGCACGTGCTTTGTCGATCGCATAGTCCATATCTTGCGGCGCTAAGAACTGACCTTTTTTAACATTGATGGGAATCTCTGTCTCTGCTGCAGCCGCGATTAGATCCGTTTGTCGGCACAAAAATGCCGGAATCTGGATGATGTCTACAACACCTTTCATGGCTGCACATTGTTCACGACTGTGAACATCGGTTAAAATCGCAATTTTAAAAGTGCGTTTCACTTCGTCTAAAAGTTTGAGCCCTTCATCGATTCCTGGTCCGCGAAAAGAATCAAGCTTAGTTCGGTTGGCTTTATCAAAAGAAGATTTGAAGATCATCGGCAGCGAAAAACGTTCTGCGATTTTCACCAACCGCTCGGCATGCCTTAACAAAAAATCCCGTGACTCGATCACGCACGGCCCGGCGATGAATACTAATCGTTCGCGTTCAAATAATTGAACCACTGAAGGATGTGGTGAGAATACAGCGCTCATACGGCAAGTTGTTTTGCTTTCACCGCCGCCGCAACAAAACTCACGAACAATGGATGCGGCGCAAAAGGTTTGGATTTGAATTCTGGGTGAAATTGGCACCCTACAAAATAAGGATGATTGGCAAGTTC
>Ga0207120_1116_pt1 | contig 16066 bp, 19 predicted proteins | sample Alteio_BWMinHeat_40_FD_153509 | JGI IMG/M metagenome (GOLD analysis project Ga0207120, IMG submission 153509) | Enriched cells from forest soil in Barre Woods Harvard Forest LTER site, Petersham, Massachusetts, United States -... | ecosystem: Environmental > Terrestrial > Soil > Temperate forest >...
CCATCATGAAGCAAGAGAATTCCATCTTCGATGAGGGAGTCGTAGAGCAGTAGATCGGCTAGCCCAACAGCATGACGGCGATGTTCGATGAAAGGCACGAGCTATCTCCAACTCATAGGTGTCGTAGTTTGCGGGGCAACAAGACGGCTCTTCGCTGGATAAAAAGCGCGATACCTAATGTGGCGGAGGTAAACCTGGCGCAGAAGGGGGTCCGCTTTGCCCATCCGAGCAAGAACCCCAACTGCCGTGAGCCACAACACGACTCCAGCGACGACGCTCCACCACTTCATTACTGCAAAAACGAGCATTGCGGCCAAAATCGCGAAAACCAGCACGAGTTCCCTGTCGCCGCCGAGCAAAAGATTCGGGCGATTCGCTGACTCGTGAAAGGGGACTTGGCGCGGAGCGTCCATAGCTACACCACCGCAGCGCCAACTTGGAAAAGGCCCGCCAATAGCGTCGCCGCCGAAACGATGAAGGCGATCGCGCAGACCGCGTAAACAGATCGCCGGGCGAACTCGTTCCACTCGCCACCGAAAACGAGAACGACGCCGATCGCAACCAGTGCGATAACCGCAATCGCCCCCGCAACTGGTCCGCTTAACGACTGTTGGAGTTTCGTAAGGGGAGCTTCCCAAGGTAGGGCCTGCCCCCCTTGGGCTCCGAGTGCTGCGCTACTCAAGGTCAGTGCAGCCAATGTGAGAAGCAAGAAGTGTGCGCACAGCTTCCGCCAATCTACGTTCTTAGTCGCTTTCATTTGAGTCTTCCTTTCTTCGAAATTTAGTACCGGAAACCAGTCGCTCCGCTGACTTCGAACCACTCCATCAGCAGAACGAGACTGAAAACCAAAAAAGCAAATCCGTAAACGTATAGGACCCAGCGGCGCACATCGGAGCGACCTTCAAGAACGCGACATGCGAGAACCCCCCCGCATCCGAAGAGGGCTCCTGCCCCGCTCAGCCATAGGCGGCCGACGCCGAAGGTGAAACTCCCGAAGATAGCGTGCGAATGGACCAGAACCTGCCAAGAGGCTAGAGAGGCAGCCCAGACAATCGTGACGACCGCCGTCGCTCTGAGCAACACGGCAGCGAGGTCGTAACAAGTCATCGCCGCTCTGACGCGCGGGAGCGTTACAGGTTTCAACGTCTGCCTCCTTACACGTACTCCAATTCGTACGCACCATTCCGGTAGCCCACGACTACGGCAACCTCACGCACTTTTCTGCCGGCTTTGATCGTGGGTTCGTTATCAACAAAGACGACCACGTTGACTGCCTCGGCAATTAGCTGTTGCTGTGGCGCTCCTGTGGCTTCTGCAACGAGACTTTCAAGCCGAATCAGAGCACTCCTGGCGTCATTCGCATGTACGCTCGCGGCGCCTCCCGGATGGCCAGTATTCCAAGCCTTCAACATGCTCAGGGCCTCGGCCCCTCTCACTTCTCCAACGACAATCCGAGTCGGCTTAAGCCGCATGCAGGCCCGCAGACAATCGAGCATCGACACGCGCCCGACCGCCAGGAGTGCGACAGAATTCCTGACGTTACACTGCAATTCCGGCGTGTCTTCGATGATCAGTACGCGATCGTCTGGATTTATGAGAGTCAGCTCGTGCAACACGGCATTGATGAATGTCGTTTTGCCGGACCCTGTGGAACCGGCGACCAGAATATTTTTCCGCTGCTCGACTGCGATGCGCATCACCTCAACGTGGCGCTTGCCGCGCAGTAACTCTATGAACTGATCGCGGTGGCGTTGGCGGTTCAGGGCATCATCCTTCGCCGTTAGAATCCCCGTCGCTTCATAGTCTGCGAGGGTGAAAACGCTGCGGGGGCGCTGCCGGATTGCGAACACTGGCTGACGAACCACGGGCGGAATCAGCCCCTCGAAGCGGCTCCCATCAGTGGGCAGCTCCGTTTCCAAAATCGGGTTTTCGTGATTTATGACCGTGTTGCGGATGGCTGCGATTGTTCCAAAGGCGCTCAACGCTTGTGCGCTAGTCATTTTGCCCACGACTTCAAAATCGCTATGCGTGCGTTTGACCCACAGGGTGCTGTCGGCATTTAGAAGAACGTCCTCGGTCCGCGAATCGTTCAGGCAAGCTGTGACAAGCGGCCCAAGCTCGCGAACCAGCTTCTCGTTCCGCCTGATTACGACTTGCTCCATCTCCACCATGCCGCCCCCATTTTGTGACTGGCGTCTTTATAACGTACGTGCTATATGTATATCGCACGCTCGATGGAGCACATTTGTACGCTTCGTTTTCGAGCTTGTCAAGGGGGAAGTTTTTATGGCTATCAAATCCACCGACCAGGCTGTTCAACTACAGGCGGCAGCGATGCACTCAGAGGTTTTCGAGATCGGCCTGTTCGACCCAAACAGTCACCGCCAAATGCTGCCGCGAGTGTGGGACCGCAATACGCTGCTTCGATCTATTTCTTGGCTTCGACTCAAGAATGGCCGCGGAAGGAACATCTATATTCGCCCAAGCGGCGAGCACCGGTTAACACTCCTTGACGACATCGGATGGCGAACGGTGGGCCGATTGAAGGAGGAAGGCTTCGAGCCTGCCGTGATTGTTGAAACGTCTCCGGGTAATTTCCAGGCGTGGCTCAATCACGGTGAGGTTTTGCCGAAGCAGTTCTCCACATTCGTTGCCCGAGTTCTTGCGCGGCGCTTTCTAGGAGATCCAGCGTCAGCCGATTGGCGCCACTATGGACGGCTCGCAGGTTTCACGAATCGTAAGGAGAAATACCGCAGGGAAAACGGACTGTACCCTTTCGTGCTGCTGCGTGAGGCATCCGGACGCATATACAGGCGGTCACCAGAATTCTTGCGCGAAGCTGAGGAAATGTTTAGCGATGCGAAGAAGCGACAGGCATCTGTCCACCAATCGGCACAGATGGGTGCTCCACTGTCATCGCTCAAGACCATCGAGGATTTCCGAAAGCGCAGCATCTATGGTGGAGACCAGACTCGTTCGGACCTCGCGTATGCCATCTACGCGTTGGCACACAACGTTCCCGAAACAACGCTGCGAGAACAGCTTGCTTCGCGGGACCTCAGTCACAAGGGAAATCTGAAGCGGCAGCAGGAGTATCTCGACAGGACGGTGTTGAAGGCACGCATCAGGATCAGGGAAGACGTTACGGGAGGATCGGCTAGTTCCTCGAACGGCCTACCCAAGTCTACGTCTACAGGTCAGAGCGCAAGGACCTGAGCGGTCGCGGGCAGTCGCCTGGCAACATCGGCCCAACCTCCGCGGCCCCCGCCAGCCTTTAACCTGAGAGCGTAGCTCCACATCCGCTACAGCCCATCCGCTCGGCCGTGCTCCACGAATCCCCAGGGGCGCTTCTGGAGGGCCTCCGATGCTTCACGGCTTCCTGCCCGCTCTGTTTGCAGAACTAGAAATCTTCGGAAAGGCGAACCGTCAACGAACCTGGGCTGACGGTTGGGTAACCCGCCCGCTGTGCCCAAGAGGCTTTGACATCTGATAGGCGCAAAACGCGAGGAACAAAATAATGAGCAGGAAAGCGACTCGGAACGCGCGATTCCCGCTGTAACTTGCACCAAAGAGAAAACCTAGCAAGAATCTCATCGCAGCCACCTCCCCAGCTCGAGACCGAGCCCGACACCTATCAGTATTAAGAGTAGACCCGAAACAATTCCCAGGGCAACCCATCGGCGCACTGCCGACCGCGCGTAGACCTGACTTAGCTGAACGACTAGCTCTCGCGCCTGCAACCGACCGGCATCAATATCGCGCTGAAGTTGCGTCCGGAGCGCACTTCCGGCACGCCCCATTTCTTCTTGAACCCAGACTAGCGTCTCTTGTTGCGACCTCTTTTGGCCCTTTTCTGCTTCCGAGAGTAGACCCCGCAGCCGCAGCTCGGCCTCGCTCAAGACCTGCTCCAAAACAATTTCGCTCATCGTGACGAGCGCCATCGCGGGATCATCCTCACGGATCAGGAGTCCGTGCCGCGCCGCCACCTCGCCGCTCAGCCTTTTGGTATCAACCGAACCCATGATCATTTACCTGGCTAAGACAACCCGATCGCATCCAACTGCTCAAAGAGATCCCGCTGGATGACACGCAGTCGCTGTTTCGCCATGATCGTGAAATGTGGTCCGTTAACAGCCTCGTCGAACGTCAGCTTGCGCGAAATCATGTCTTCCACATCTCTGCCAAAGGTGTCGGCATTCCGACGAACGATAGCTACGACGCCGTGAATTTTTTCCCGGTGCGTTCTGTACACAGCCATGTCCGAAAAGCAGGCTCCATGTTGCTTGACCTCACCAAAGTATTCATTCAGCCAAACCACGAGATTGCGCTCGACAGTTGTCTCCGCAAGCTGGCCGAAGCCACTCAGCGTGTCCCCGAGAGCTTGCCCGCCAGTAATTACGGTGTGCACAAACACATGTCTCCCTCGACTAGACAAGAATTCCAGCGCTTTGTTTTCGAGGAGGTAGTGCCAAAGCGGAATAAACGTAGAAGCGCCGGTGTCAACGACAAACGTGCCCGTTTCCGTCAAGATGCGTTCCATTAGTGTGTCGAACTGCCTCTGGTCAACACTACCGTCCTTCAGGAGATTCAACCGCTCCACACCCAGAGCTCGATATTCAGCGAGCGTCTGATTGACGGGGTCCGCGTCCACGGCATGTAGTGCGCGATCCTTTGACACAAAGAACTGAGACATCACGGAAGCAATCAGACTCTTCCCGACTCCTCCCTTCCCCTGCAAGGCGAAATGAACACTGGTTCCATCGCTATTGCCGTTTGCTTTGCTCATGTGCCTCCCTCCTTCCATAGACAAGAACATCTAGGTTTTCAGTCCCTCGAAAATGAAAACCCGGCCTGGACGCTTCCACTCTTCGGAGATTGGCCAGGGGATCGTGCAGCGGATCACGAACGAGAACTTGATCGCCGGCATTCGAGCGCGTCGAAGTTTCGCGCCTCCTTGCCGCGGTTGTTCGCGATTTTCTTCGCACTCGGCGAACAATTTCGCGAAACGTTTTGTATGTGACATCGAGCCCTTCATCGGCAAGTCGCTGCGACACCTCTTTGAGCGTTTTGCCCGACACGAGGGCGGTCTCGATCTCAGGGAGGAGGGCGCAGACCATGGCGGTCTTGGTGGTCGGCGGTTCGGCGGCAAGTTTTTCCAGGCTGCGGCGGTATCGATTTTCCATTGACTTCCTCCTGCATGGTGTATACATATAGCACCATAGAGCGGCAGTTGCAAATGAATTGGCGAGGCCAGGAAAAGCCACAGAAGGCAACACATTGCCACGAGATGCCACTGATTGCCTCAAAAGGCCGCTGTTAGCGGGCGTTACAGACTGAAAACGGGGCAGGAACTAATGGATGGGCGAGTTGTCTGGAGGTGGTGGGGCGTATTGGAACATAAAGGGCTGGGTACCGCTTCGCGACGCTTTTCGACCTTAACGTCTTACGCTTCTCTCGCTTGTCCCGGTACCCGGTTGAAGGCTTGTGGTACCGCAACGGTACCGCCGAGAAAGGATGCAGTTTGTGACTAAAAACGGTTTTCCACGAACTTTTCGATACCCTTCCGCCGACCTGCGAGACCAGGTGCGCGCTGCCGTGAAGGAACGCGGCTTCCGTACCGAACAGGCATTCCTGATTGCTGCTTGTGAGCACGAACTTCAAAAAGTCGACAACACAGAAGCAATGGACGACCTTGAGGCCCGCATCGCGGCGACCCTCGCAAACGTAGCCAGGGAGGTGCAAGCCCTCTTCACTCTAGTGCACACACAGGTCGCCCTCACAAATTCCCTCTTGCAGTACGTCCTGACCTGCATGGCTGAACCTCCCGAGGAAGTATTGCCCGCCGCCCGTGCGCGGGCAAAGCTCAGATACGCAAAGATTCTTCGCCTTGCTGGCCAAGAGGTAGCGACTCGAAACAAAGCCACGCTGGAAGAGGTACTGACTCATGGCAAACAGTAATGAGGGCCGGCCCATCCGCCTCAGGCCCCGTCGGTCAAAGCGAAATCCGAACGACGATCCTCGGAGATATGCCGGAGTCGTCGGATCGGTGCTTCGATTCGCTCAGATGACAAACCGCGCTCGCCGTCGCCGCAGCCAATCACAATCTGAGCCTAATCGACAGTTTCACTCCTCTCGACTCCGTAGCCAACGGGTATCCGTCCGTGTGACTTATGCAAAGAACAAAAACCCGGGCCAATGGAAGGCACACGGGCGCTATATTGCGCGGGACACCGCTACGCACGGTGGCGATCCGTCCCGAGCAGGATTTGATACCACCAGAACGGACATAAATATCACCTCGGTCCTCGACGGTTGGCAGCGAGCGGGAGATGAGCGCCTCTTCAAAGTCATTGTGTCCCCTGAGTTCGGCGAACGTCTAAACCTTCAGGATCACACGCGAAAGCTCATTCAGTGCATGGAGAAAGATTTGAAGACGCGGCTGGAGTGGGTGGCCGCCGTACACTTCAATACCGAGCATCCGCACGTGCACATTGCGCTACGGGGGAAGGACCAGCGCGGCTGCGCGTTCGTAATAGCCCGCGACTACATTCGTTTCGGCATTCGGTTCCACGCCGAGAACCTGGCGACTAAAGCTCTTGGCTTCCGAACCGAACGCGATACGGAGGAAGCTCGACAAAGGGAGACCACGCAAGCTCGCTTCACTTCGCTGGACCGGATCATCCAGAGATCGAACGACGGTCAGTCCTCCTCGTTCACCATTACGACCGACGTCACAGCTCCAGGACTCTCCGATCGAGAACGAAGCCTCCAGCAGGATCTGATCGCGCGGCTTGCGCACTTAGAAAAGATGGGCCTCGCGAAATCAGTTGCATCACAACAGTGGTTTGTCCAGAGCGACTTTGAGACGGTCCTTCGAACATTGCAGCGAAGCCTTGACCGACAAAAGATGCTCGCCGCTCACGGCGCTCTATCCTCAGATCCCCGTCTGCCGTTCGAGATCACTGATATTAGAAAGCTAAAAATGGTCGAGGGGCGTATTCTCTTGCACGCAGAGGATGAAGGCAGCGGGCGCCGTTACCTCTTGCTTGAAGGCACCGACGCCAAGCTCCATCTCATATACCACACGGAAAGCATCGAAGAGGCACGACGCGCCCACAAACTCGCTGTCAATACCTTCGCTCGCTTCGAAAAGCGCTTTGCAAACGGAGTCCCACACATCGAGATCTCTGACTACGGAGACGCTAACGCCCTCCTGGAAAATCAAATGTTCTTTAACAAGCAAGCGCAATCGTCCCTAACACGAGGGATTGTGACGGACCCAAATATGTGGGGAGGGTGGCTCGGAGAATACTACGCGAGACTACATATCTTTCTTCAAACGAGAACAGTCCCGGCGAGGACGCGAAAAGCCGCAAAGCAGCGTTAGCTTGCGTCAAAAGCTGTTGTGATGGGCAGCTTCCCATCCGGTGAAAGGGCTCCTTCGACCCTACAGGGCGGACAGTGCCTCGACCCAATGGCGGAAATGTGGACACTCACCACGCATCGTAGGTATGCCCACAGCCTTCGCGGCGAGCGTCCCGTCTACGACCTTGCGATATGAGGGGAAAACGCGAGAGACCCTTTTTGACGGCGCCGTGTTTGCGTCATCGTTGATGTCTTCGGGGGTTGCGAATGCTTGACGAATGCCATTGAGATGCGCCGCCAGGTGAGGGTGGCCGATTCCAGAAGCAAAGGCCGCCGGATCACTGAACAACAAGCCCTCATATTCGTGCAGCTGAAGGTAAGGCAGAAATCGGACATGCGCTTGTCGATCTGGTATTTCTGCGACAATGTCTCCTTTCATTGCTTGTTCGATGTGCGTCACTTTGTTTAGATTCGACAAGTTTGTTGGCGGTGGCATGCCGGGGAAGTCCTTTCCCAACCCATAAAGATCCAGCATGGTCGTGCAATAAGCAGCCGAATGCTGCTTAAGCAACTTCACCACGTCCGTCTTCACGCGGGCGTACTTTACGTTCCCGCCTTTATGTCCGGGAGCGCCGAGGATTATGGGTATTAAATAGACCTGATGAGACCACAAGACCGGCGCAAGTACGTCATTTATGAACGATTCTTCCGTGGGCCCTTCCACGACGACATAAACCCTCGTCATGAATGGCCGTCTCCGCCAGTTGGGGCGTCTCCTTCAGGGGCTGGGACTGGAATCGCTTCCCTTCCTGAGGGCTCGATACCCTCTTCGCCGCGCGGCCGACCACCCAGGACGTTTTTCTGCCACAAATCACCTAGCGAATACTCTCCAAGCCATTCCGATAGTTGGGCTGACTCCAGGCGGCGGAAAGTGGACTGCCCTTGATTTCGCTCAACCACGATGATGTCCTCTGGGGCAAACTCGTTCAGGAGTGGCGCTGACTGCGTAGAAACAATGATTTGTCTGGAAACGCGGCCTGCGGTTACCCTGGCAGCCTGCTGACAGAGATTACCCAGAAGCGTCAACGCGTAAGGGTGCAAGCCAAGTTCAGGTTCGTCAAATAGCATGGTTGGGGGCGGCGATGATTGGAGCAGTGCAGTTGCGAGACAAATAAAACGAAGTGTGCCATCAGAAAGCTGGCTCGGGCGGAAAGGATAGTCCGAGCTTTTCTGCAACCACTCAAGTTGAATCAGATCCGGCCTAGCAGGCACTGGGCGAAGTTTAAAATCATCGAAGAATGGGGCTGCTAGCCTCACCACGTCCCGAATCTTCAAATAGGTGGCGCGGTGTGTTTTTTGGATGCGATGCAAATATGCGGCTAGGTTCTCCGCATTTGGTCTAAGGAACTCGTTGTCGTTAATCGGCCCCTCTCGACGCACGCCTGCAGTGGCGCTAGTGTCGTGGAAGTGATAGACAACCCAGCTGGAAACAGCGTCGAAAACGTAATGGGGTACACCCTTCCAACGTCTGACGTCATCGTCGTCCTTGCGATCTTTCAATTTCGCTTCGAAATGACCTGAGCCGAGCGCCCTCCGGCTTTCCCGATACACCATTGTTTCGTGTGCGAAAACGAGACGATTGTCCCCCGTTGGAAGCAAGGCAAACTCATAGCCGTTGATGCCAAAGTATAGTTTCGCTACAAGTTGCCGCGTAACTTTCGGACCTTGATACAGGCACGCATCCGCGCCGCCTTCAGTGGCGAGTGCCACCTGAAGCCTCTGTTCGATCAGCTCACGCAATAGTCGAAAGAATCCAACGAAGTTGCTCTTACCAGCTCCGTTCGCACCTATGAGGACATTTAGATGGCTAAGTTTAAAGTCTTCCAGATTCTGGATCGACTTAAACCCTTGGATGGTAAGCGCTTTGATCGTCTCGGCCATGGATTAACTATCGCATGCGTCTTTTCCCTTGGAAAGGGCAGTCTACATAAACACTCGACATCCGACTAGGACGTCGTTCACGTTCTGCCCCTACACCGTATCTGGGTGCAGTACCGGGGCCGTACGGAATCCCGCCCAACTTTCTCGCTCTGGCTTCACATGCAGTTTGCCGTCTGCATGCAATGGAAGGAAGGACTGGGAACTCATTCTCTACTCCAACTCAAAATACCTTGACAAGTGCGCCTCACATGGTGCTATATGTATACACCTATCTCGCTAACGCCGAGCCTTTGGCGAGAATTTCTCGGCGGGAGGACCGACCAATGCAAGACCGCAATATAGCTCATCGAGAAGACGTAATTCAGAATGCCGTAAACCACCAAATACAACGACTCGAGGAGACGGCGCCTTCTCTGGAAGCACTGGAGACCTTTTTGAATTCGGAGCTCGATCACGACCTCATCACATGGCCACGACGGTACCTTGAGGCTTATCTGGATTCAGACGAGTCCGGCCGCGTGCCGCTTACTCCGGAACAGCTCCAGGATGTTCTCGAAGCTGCTTTTGAGCGTGATGAGGCTTTAGCGGTTGAATTTCTGGAAGAGGTCCGGGCGAACAAAGGGCCACAAACTCTGCCGGACTCGTCGATCCTAATTGCCGATGCGCGAGCTGCGGATTCTGAACATCCGTACGAACTTCTCTTCGACCGAACCAACACCGCGGACTTCACGAAACTAATGACGAGAATTCACGCACCGGCCAAGCGGGGACAGGCTCAGGTGGAACGGCGCGAGACAACCTCCCTCGTCGTCGAGCACAAGGCCAGCAGCGGCGTCATCGAGGTTCATGACAAGGTAACAGGAACCGATGTGCGCAAGCTATTGGGCGGCGCCGAACTTCCGCAACAGGTTCGCCTGGCGCTGAACGAGCTTGGCACAGCCGCACGGATAGATCGAGCCCTCACCGATAGCGGCATCTATCGAGGGACCGTTCTCGCAGAAACAACTAGTGACATCATCCAGCAGATCACTCCACAGTCCGCAGTCATTCACCGCAAAGACGACCTTGATAGCGTCCCCCGTATCGCCGATCACGTTCGCATCAGCTACGGCGATGGCCTCGGACACGTCCAGCCGATCCGCGAAAGGAGTCGTAGCAAGGAGCTCGCCCGTTGAATGCCCAGTACGCATACCGGAAGCCGCGGGACCCCGGATACGTCGGGGGTTACTACTGGCCTCCGAGCATCGCTGGTTTCGTAGGCCTAATCCTCACCAACGTGTTGGCGACACAATATGTCGCCTACCATTTCGACTACCAGCAGCCACTTGGGGCCGCTATCCTCGACCTCGGCAGTTTTCACCTCTATGCCCCCTACAAGTGGCTCAGTTGGCTGTTGCGTTTCGGCGACTCCCCAGACATCGCCGTGAAGCTCCCGTTGTTGCTTTCGTGCGGAATTATAGTCGGCGGAGCCTTTGCATCCGGCGCCCTCTTTTTCTTTGTCAACCTCGCGCACACGAAAGCACTTTCGAAGAATACCGATGACCTGCATGGTTCCGCCCGCTGGGCCACCAAGGAAGACATTGAGGCGACTCCTCTTTTGAAGAGCAAACCTGGAGTCTACGTCGGCGGCTGGTATGAGGACTCGGCGAAGCACTTGCATTACCTGAAACACAACGGTCCTGAGCACATTCTCGCATTCGCCCCAACTCGCAGCGGCAAAGGAGCCGGGTTCGTAATTCCGACCTTGCTTGCCTGGCCTGAAAGCGCGGTTGTTTACGACATCAAAGGTGAGAACTGGGGAAAGACGGCGGGCTTCCGCAATCAAGCCGGCCACATCTGTTTCAAGTTCTCCCCGATCGAGCCAGAACATTCCTCGCGCTTTAATCCCCTCGCGGAAATCCGTCTCTTCACGGACCGCGACGTCTCAGATGCTCAGAATATCGCGAACATGATCATTCGGACCGGCGAGGATAGCCCACAGGAGCGCTACTGGCAGGATGCCGCGGTGTCGATCACGACGGGCATGATCCTTCATGTTTGCTACGCCCGAGCGGAGCACGGCCATGCCGCCTCCTTGACCGAGCTTTCTGGTGTGTTCACCCGTCCCGGAATTACATTCCGCGAAACGCTCGAAGAGCTGCTGAACTACCCCCACGACGGAAATGGGCAGCGGAATTGGCGGCTGCCAACCGGAGAGCCGACACGAACCCATCCTGTAGTGAAGGAAAAAGTTCAGGAAATGCTGGACAAGGAAGACAAAGATTTTTCAGGAGTCCTCTCGACCGCAAAAACGGCCCTAACTCTTTACAGCGATCCTCTGGTCTCTCGCTGCACATCTAGCAGCGACTTTACCATCCAGGACTTGGTGAATCACGAACGCCCTATCTCGCTTTATCTGGTTGTACCACCGAGCGACAAGATTCGCTTACGTCCCCTCATGCGCCTCATCTTCACGATGGTGGTGAACCGACTTACGGAAAAACTCGATTTCGAAGGCGCTCGCCAACTCCACAATAAACACCGCTTGCTGTTCCTCATCGACGAATTTCCATCACTCAAGCGTATGGAAATCTTTGCCGACGCACTCTCGTATATGGCAGGTTTCGGACTCAAGGCTTACCTCATCACCCAGGACATTCGGCAAATCGTCGACGAGTACGGTCCGAATGAGAGCATCGTCAGCAATTGCCAAGTCCGCGTGGCGTTTGCCCCTAACCAGTACGAGACTGCCGAATTACTCAGCAAAATGACCGGGGTCCAGACGATCAAAAAAGCTTCCTTCACATTCTCAGGATCGCGCATGGCCCCCATCGCTGACCATCTTAATCAAAGCGTAGTCGAGATCGAGCGTCCCCTTATGACGCCGGATGAAGTGCTCCGCCTTCGCCCTCCCCGGAAGGAAGGGACTGGCGAAGACGAACACATCGTCGCAGCAGGCGACATGCTGATCTTTGTGTCTGGGCATCGGCCAATTTACGGACGACAGATGCTCTATTTCTTCGACCCGATTCTCAAGTCCAGAGCGGAGATCCCGCCTCCGCGACAGTTCTATTGCATCCGAAATGGCACGCTTATCCCACAGGACCCATTCGTCCCCAGTGCGCATCGCCAACCTCAAACGCCCCCGGGGTCCGCATCCACCCCTCCAAGAAACAAACCCGACGCCGATGCTCCGGTTGAGCCTCTCCAGCACAAGGCCCAGGACTTGCAACCCGCTCGCGGATTCGTCGAGCGACTACAAATTGATGCGGAGCGATGATGCATGCAGGAGAACCGCTTTCATCTTGCGGGATATCTCGCGGCGAGACCGACGCTCCGTTCCTTGCCCTCGGGCACGGCTGTCGCAAATGTCAGGCTAGGGCAAACATATCGCCTTTCGCGCAACGGCCTACCTGCAGAACACACGAACTGGTTCAGCCTCGTCTTTTATGGTGACCTGGCCACTCTGGCCATGGAGCTCGACAAAGGCACCAATGTCTATGTCGAGGGAAGTTTCGATCAACGGCCCATGACCGATCAACAGGGGCGCAAGCGTTACGCCTACGAAGTGACGGTCCAGAAATTTTTCCGGATCGGCCGCGCCTCAGATGAAGACGCACAATCTGAGTCGGCCTACCATCCACCTGGACGTGAGGCTTTGAGCGATGAGATCGATAGCGGCGACCAAACTGTGGCGAGTGTCCCATGGGCCATCTGACCTTCGTCTACGCTGGCGACGTGCCTTTCGAGCAGCATTCCTGCTTTGCGCACCATTCATCTTCCTTTACACAGCGTTTCGACTCTGCGGAATCCGCATCAATCTCACGTCCTCTCTCGAACGCGGATTCTACATTGTCAGTCGAACGCCATCAGCAAATCTTGTCGAGTTTTGCCCCGAAGGCGACGCAGCAACTATCTCACTTCAACGGGGCTACCGTACGCCGGGAGGCACGTGTCCCGACGGAGGTTCACCACTGATGAAGCCAGTCGCGGCAGTCGCCGGCGACCACGTGGAGGTCACAAGGCATGGCATTCGAGTCAATGGAAAACTCATCCCTAACAGCGCTGCCCACCTCAAGGATCATCGGGGACGAAAGCTCGCCCCTTGGCCTAACGGCGAATACATCGTCCCAACAGGAAGCCTTTGGGTCATCTCAGACTTTAATAGCTGGAGCTTCGACAGCCGCTACTTTGGGCCGATTCCTTCCTCTATCGTTCAACATAGGCTCCGCCCCCTATGGACGTTTCATACAAAAGTGCCTGAACCATAGCATCTTTTTGCCGGCCATCGCAGTTATCGTTTCCGCTATCGCGTGGAGCGGGCATTTTGTTACGATCTCTTTCGCTCTTCTTGCATCACTACTTCTATACCATGCTCAATCTCGCCTTCACTGCTACGCAATTCTGTTCTGCTACTACCTTGGAGCGAGCTGGCCTTTAGTTCCAGGAGCAAGCACCTTTTTTGGAGCTCATGCAACGATTATCAAAGGAGTTCTGATCTGCCTGAGCGCCTGTGCACTTCAGGCGGGTCCCGCCGCCCTCCTTTTCACGGCCAACCTCCGACTGCGTCCGATCGCGATCGCGGGAATGTTTGTTCTCGCCGCGCTCCCGCCACTTGGAATTATTGGTTGGGGCTCACCGCTTCTTTCGGCCGGAGTGCTCTTTCCCGGTACGGCCTGGCTGGGCCTCGCAGGAACACTGGCGCTGCTAGGTTTCGTTTCTCGCTCTCCCTGGCGGGCGGCGGCCGTCGCCGCCATCGTCGCCGTAGTTGCGAACTGCCTGTACATTCCACCGCGTCTTCCCGCCGGATGGCAAGCCTTCAATACGCAATTCGAAGGCGCGGGCGAAGCCGATCCGGATTTCCTGTCAGAATTTAGTTCGGCTGAAGCAATACAGCGGACGATAAAGCAATCGAACGCACAGGTCTTGCTCTTTCCCGAACATGTCGTCACTCGCTGGACAGAGGCAACCGAAGCTTTCTGGCAAGAGTCCCTCGACGACTTGGCTCGACGTCATGCGACGCTCATCGTCGGCGCCGGACTCCCGAAGACTCACCCGCAACTCGCACACGCTAGCAGTTACTACAACGCTTTGATTGTAAGGACCGAGCGAGAGCACACGGTCTACTATCAAAGGATTCCCGTGCCCATTGCGATGTGGAAACCATTTAGTCCCAATGGCGTGCCGCTCAATTTACTTGGTCCGGGAACAATCCCTGTACGGAACGAACGCGCAGCGGTCCTCATTTGCTACGAACAGTTGTTGGTCTGGCCATTCCTTTCGTCTGCCTTCGAACATCCGACGATCCTAATAACCGTAGCCAACGACTATTGGGCCAAGTCTACGCCCATACCCAAAATCCAAAACGTCAGTGCGTCGAGTTTAGCCCGCGTATTCGGAATACCTGTGCTCTCGGCTGTCAACAAATAGCGAGGAGTCGGTCAATGCTTCCCAACCCCTTCGAGACTGCAACTCGGCTTTCGAACTCGCCACGAGGCGCTCTGAAATGCGGAGCCATGGTCTGGCTCTGTCTCTTGCTTCCGCTAGTGGCCAGTGGGCAGGTGCGCCCCCATCGGGTCCGGCTCACAGACGCCGAGTTTTTCTCTCTCTCAGAACGCTGCGCACCAGGAGTGCCAACCGATACGATGCTCGCAATCGCTCGCACCGAATCCGCGCTAAATGCCAACGCGTTGAGCATCAATCATCCCAATGCCGAGGCCTGGCGTGCTGGATACAGTCGCGGACAACTCGCGCTTACAAGGCAGCCCAAAGATCAGACGGAAGCCATCCATTGGATACGCTGGTTTGCCGCTCACGGGTACACAGTGAGCGTTGGCTTAATGCAGGTGAACGTCGAAACAGCTCGGCACTATGGAGTAAGAACCGACGAACTACTCGAGCCGTGCACTAATTTGCGAGTAGGGGCACGAATTTTGATCGTAGCCTATTCGACCGTCGCCCGTGACTTGGGGGACGGCCTCGCTGCACTGGACGCTGCGCTTTCACTCTACAACACCGGAAACCCAACTGCGGGAGTTCGCAACGGCTACGTTGCAGATGTGTATGCTCACGCGCCGGGAAGGTGAAAGCGACCCTCTACAGCAGGCCAACATGCGATACAAATTCTGGGCCCGAACTGGGGTCCTTCGGACGGGAAGAATAGATCGGCATCCCCAACGCCGTACTGTTACGGCCTTTGTGCGACAATCTCCCTGTGGAAACTCACTGTTCGACTTGCTTGTCCCCGATGCATTGCGAGCCCGAAGGGCACTGTTGGTGTGCCGACTTTCCTCACGGCCCAGTGCCGACTGATGCGCAAGCCTGTCTTTGCCCGCAATGCCTCAAGAAGAAATTCTTGGCGATGATTGATCACGCCAGCGCATCAACTGGTCCAAGCTAAGAATAGATCTGTTCAAGTTCCTCTGAGCGTTCGAAGGGAATAGCCATTAGAGGCGGCGCAGAATCTTGTCAACTAAAGCCTTGGCCTGTACAGGGTTAGGCACCGCGTCGTACACGATGTCGACAAGCCGTTCAACTACACGTCGACGTCTTCCTCGGAAGCGCTTCAAATCGTCGTGTCCAGACTTCGAATGTATCGCAAGAGGGAGCTTCGCACTGAGATGCATTAGTCGTTTATGAAAAGCTGTCTTCGTCTTGGCGTCAAGGGACGGTGACATGGCAATTTTGTTTAAGTCCGCGACTCGATCAACAATTTCATCCTTCAATTTTGTCCACCGAGTTTTCGCGATGGCACCCTGACGAAGAATTGCCTGCCGATCCT